>Ga0164318_10000260_pt1 | contig 37253 bp, 31 predicted proteins | sample GuaBasSedimGuay9_FD_113734 | JGI IMG/M metagenome (GOLD analysis project Ga0164318, IMG submission 113734) | Subseafloor sediment microbial communities from Guaymas Basin, Gulf of California, Mexico - Guay9, Core 4571-4, 0-3 cm | ecosystem: Environmental > Aquatic > Marine > Hydrothermal vents...
CGTGGGCACCTGACGACTGGGTGAGGTTACGGGTGATGCCATGTTTGGCGGGAACCGTGTAAACATCGCCACGGGCACCAAAAGCTACTCTTTTACCATCGGGGGCAAGCGCCCACGAGCGGATAAGTTTGGAAGCATCTTTCAAGGCGTTACGGCCTGTGATCAAGTCATTTTCGATATAAACAGGTATTTTGGTGGTTACGCCAGTAGAGAATTCATAATTGAACAGCTCGCCGCCATTTTCGTAAATAATGGAATGATCGCCCAGGCTGGGAAATTTAATATCGTAATTGGTGTAGTTAGTAAGTTTGGTGGTTTGTCGGGTGTCGAAATCGTAAACAAACAGGTTCATGGTTCTGTCGCGATCCGACAGGAAATAGACCTTGTTGCCATGCCACATGGGAAAAATTTCCTGATTAACCGTGTTGGTGATGTTGTCCACTTTTTTGGTGTTGAAATCGTAAATCCAAACATCGTCGGCCATACCGCCTTTGTAATATTTCCAGGTACGAAATTCACGGAACACCCTGTTGTAGGCCAGTTTTTTCCCATCGGGGGAATAGGAACAAAATCCTCCCGAAGGCAGGGGCAGCTCTTCGGATAATCCTCCTTCGACAGAAACCTTAAAAAGCTGTCCTTTAAACGAGTTGAACGACTGTTTACGAGAGCGATAAACAATATGGTTATTATCTTCCCAGGCCATTACAATGTTGTTGGGACCCATCCTGTCAGAAATATCATCACGATGAAGGGTGGCCGTATAGGTTAACCGTTTGGGTGTTCCCCCTTCCGCAGGGATAAGAAAGACTTCGGTGTTTCCATCGTACTGGCCTGTAAAGGCAATCTGTTTCCCATCGGGAGAAAAGCGGGCAAACACTTCGTATCCGTCGCTGTATGATGTTAGTTTACGTGCCACACCGCCTGTTAAAGGTACGGTGTAAAGGTCGCCGGCATAGGTAAATACTACCTGGTTTCCGTGCACGGCCGGGAACCTGAGTAATTTGGTTTCGTCGTTTTGTGCCAGGCTTATGCTCCAGAAGAGGAGTGAGGCCAGCATGAGGGTGAATAATTTTTTCATTTTTTTAGAATTTTATTTTTTATTGTTTGTGTTATAATTATGTTTTTCACGCCTACTCCGGGCATGACTATCTCTTTTTTCAGTAGTTGGTTTTAAGCAGCGGCGCACGGCCGTGCGCCGCTGCTTAAAATCCATCAGCCTGTTTTATCATTTATATTTCTATCAATTCAACCTTATTACCAAGGTAAACCAATATTCCTTTAACGGTTTTATATCCAAGTTGGTAAAAAGCCTGCTTGTAACCATTTATCTGCACGATGTGTTTTTTCTCTTTTTCACCGGTTTTATAATCGATGACAACAACCTCGTCATGATTGATTACTACGCGGTCGGGGCGCACGATTTCACCATCTGCTACTAAGATTTCCGTTTCGTTTTTAACAATAACTTCGTCCGAAAAGTAGGCTTTTAATGCCGGATGTTTAGTTACCTCGCGAATAGATATCGATAGCTGTTGCGCTTCCATATTATCAATGACTCCTTTCGCCAGAAAAAGGTTTACTGCCCTCTCAATATCTTTTGTTGTACGAATAGCGGAAAGGATTTCGTGTACCAGTTTTCCTCTGGCACGATGCGAGGCTTCTCCTGTCAACGCCCAGTAAACCTCCTCGGCGGATGCCACTTGTACAGGAAAATCGCCTCCGTTGCTAATCCACTGGCTTAGGGTGATATTTTTTTGTTGTAAGGTTTCAGGGGGATCCAGCTTTTTCAGTTCACCAAATTCGTAGTGTAGCTTGTTATCATCAAATATTTCTGCTGCTTTTAAAAAGCTAATAACCTCTTTTGAGAACTTCTCTTTACTACTTTCAGCTTCACAAACCATAAACAGCGCCTCCACGGGTCGGGTAAAGGCTACATAGGCCAGGTTTAGAAAATCCATACGGGTTTTTTCCCATTCGTGATCGTAGATTTTATTTAACCCCAGGGCTGCCAGCGGTTCCTTACTTAAGGGAAGCAGCGTTTTGGCAAGATCGGGTGCACCCGGAATATTGATATCAGTCCAAAATTCCTCTTTTGAGAGTTTGGTTCTTCGGTTTTGATAATCAAGAATTACCACCTGAAACTTGAGCCCCTTGGCTTTGTGGATGGTCATTATCCGAATGGCATCTTCTCCTTCGGGCATGATGATGTAGAGTTTCTCCTTTTTCTTTTCCCATAACTCCAAAAAGGCATCCAGCCTGTTTTCAAAGATGGCTTCTTTTTCTGTAATAAAATCTAAAAAATAGTTGAAATAGATGTTGGGTGTGTTTGTCTGAGCAATAGAATTGTACAGGTATTCAGCCAATTGAAATAGTGGTTTTTGCTTTAGAATTTCTAATGGTAAATCAATGCCTGCCCATTGAAGGATGTTGGTTACAGCAGTATTGGAATCTGATAAGAACCGAAGTGTCACGCTTTCAAAATCGGCTGATTGATGTTGTATCAACAATCTGGTTTCGATTAGCTCAGCCAGCACTACACTGTTATTTGGTTCCAGAAGCGCCTTTATGACGGTAATGATAAAACGAACTTCCGGCGAGCTTGTCAGAAGCAACGATTCGGAGGAAATCACCGGAATATTATTTGTTAGCAAGTGTGATGCGATTTCAACAGCATCGCTTCCATTATGGGTAAGAACACAAATATCGCGATAGCTAAATCCTTTTGCTTGCAGCGTGTTAACATATCCATTGATGGTTTCCAAACGCTTTTTCTTATACTCTTCTGCTTTTCCGGCTTCTATAAGGTCGATGGAAACATAACCGCCGTCTTGCTTTCCGGAGGCGACTTCCTGATCATGGTTCGCGTAAATAGTGCTGAGCAGGGTTTTGTCGTTATCCGTTGCCAGCGAAAAAAAACGGTTATTGAAATCAACAATCTCGCGGTACGATCTGTAATTGGTTGTCAGATGTTTTTCAACCATCGACTGTGCTAAAAGTGCCTCCCGTTGTTCAAGGTTTGGAAGATCGGGTTTGCCATAGAGTTTTGGCAGGCTTGAAAAGAGCTCAACCTCACCGCTCCTAAAGCGGTAAATGGCCTGCTTGGCATCACCCACCAGCATATTAAAATGACCTGCTGCCAGCGAGTTTTCAATAAGTGGGAACAGATTGTACCATTGTAATACCGAGGTGTCCTGAAATTCATCGATTAGAAAGTGAGTATATTTTACCCCCAGCCGCTCGTAGATAAACGGTGTAGACTGCCCGGCTATGGAATTACTGATTTTTTTGTTAAACTCCGAAATATGAACCTTGTTGGTTCTGACGGTAAAATCGTCGAAAAGCTGCCTGATCTCTTTTAGTAAGGCCACAGCGTAGAGTTTGTTGTAAACAAGTTTAAGCAACAGGTATTCTTTGCCTTTTTTCCGTATTAGTGTAAAGGCTGTTATCAGCTCCTCTTTGATTAGGTCGATGGTGGCTTTGTCGTTGGCCTTGGCTTTGCCGCCATACCAATTGTCAGCTTCCACGTTTTTTACAATCGTTGCTGATGGTGCGATGGTTTTAGTTGCCAGTTTGTTCGTGTTTTTTGAAAAATAAGCTATTATTCCTTTGGAGCCTCCCCGGAAAGCGGAAGCTTCCAGCCCATTGGTTTCAATTAGGCTAAGTGCTTCTCGGGCTGTTTTATTAATGAGTGCTTTTAACTTGTTTTGCTTGGTACTAATCAGCTTTAAGATTTCCAAAAACCGTGTCATTTCCAGTTCCGATAGTTTTTTTATTTCTTCAAAGCCCTCTTCGTTGGTTTGCTTGTTGATAAACTCAATTAGTGGCATTTCGGTATTGTAACTTTTCTCTTGATCGGTGAGCGAAAGCACAAACTCAACCATCACCTCGGTTAATGCCTTGTCATCCCCCAGCTTAAAGTACAAATCTTCAATAATATCGGGTACAATATCATCGCTATCAATCACCACCTCAAAACCGTGGGGCAGGTTTACATCAGCAGCAAACGTACGGATAACGCGGTGCACAAACGAGTCAATGGTACTTACTCCGAAATCCTCGTAATGATGGATAAGATTGGCCAGCAGGGTAGTGGCATTTTGTTGCAGTTGTGTTTTGGAAAAGTGTAGCTTATTGAGTAGCGTTGTTGCCATGGAGCTAATGAGTTTGCCTTCGGAGAGTTCCTGTAGCGTGGTAATGATGCGTTGTTTCATCTCGGCCGCCGCTTTGTTAGTAAAAGTTATGGCCAGTATATGACGGTAGCTCTCGGTATTTTCAAGTGTAATTTTCAAATACTCCAATACCAGTGTGTGGGTTTTGCCCGATCCGGCAGACGACTTATATATTACGAGGCTCATCTAGGGTAGAAAAACAAGCTTAATGGTGCTGGTGCGGTTATTTGCCGTAACTTGTAAAAGGCAGGTGCCGGGGTTCAGGTTCATTTGAAGGGCGTCAAGAGTTATTTCGTGAAAACCACTAACCATCTCCTGCTGTGGCGACTGCCATATTTCTTTGCCTGATAAATCAACTGCCGTAAATACCACCGTACTTTTTTGCTTTAAGTTAAAGCGCAGGGTTGCTGTCGATTTTACAGGGTTGGGATAGATTGCCAATTTTGTAACGATATTTTGTTTTTCATTAACACCCAAGCTGTTTCTGATAGAGTCAGGATATTCTACAACAGCACCTTCGGCGATATCGCGAACCAATAATAAAGGTACTTTTTGATTGTTGCCAAGCCATTTGTACTCGGTGTAAGAGTAGGGGAGGCCAATGCCGGTTCCCTGCGATTCAAGATAAACACTATCGTATTCGGTTACTTCCGATTTTATTCTAATCACATCGAAAGTGCCATAAGGTGTCGTCAGAGTTCCCCAACCATCCACGGTGTTGTGGCGATGACGGTCAACCAACAGGTAGCCGGTGCCGGGAAGATTCATATCTACACCGGAAGCTGATGAGTCGGTATGAGGATAGGTTAGTGGGAATTGATACAGAATATCAGAGTTTGAAAAGGGAGCCGGAATGGGAAAGTTATCCATGGTAAAGGCAAAGCCGGTGTTTTTGTATGCGCTGCTCGTTGATTTAAAGTAGAGGTAGGGCTGCGAAATGCCGGTGCCTGGAAATGAAAAAGTACCTGCCATGTTTACGGCAAAATCGGAGGTGAACATAAACAATAAGCCGGCGGGCGTTTCGCTCACGCTAACAAAGGTGTCGATGCGTTGCTGAAAGGGAATCAGCCCTGAGTAGTCCCAGGTATGGTTTTCTCCGGTTTCGGAAAGGTCGATAATGCCGGGGTTAATGCCAACACTAATTCTTACCGTGTCGTTCTGCTGTGGCATATCACCTTTTGTCAGGGTTATTTGGCCAATGGACGTGCCTGAAAACAGCATAACGGCAGCTGTTAAAATAAGGATATGTTTTTTCATGGTTTTTTTGATTTTCGTTGTTTACGGTTATTGGTAAAAAGTTCTTTTATATTATTAAATTCTTTTTTATAGGCGACACCAACTCCTTGTGTGTAGGGTGAAATTTTATCGTAGTTATTGTAGTAGTACCACGAGTTCACGTTGGAGTGGTTGTAAGCTTTTAGCAGCCATCGTCCATCTTCGGTTATCTTGTATGAGATGTCAACATCACCTACAATGTTGCTGGCATTGCCCTGCGTTCGGTCGTATGTCATGCCGAAATTGCCATTAATGGTGAGCCGGTCGTTAAAAAGCTGGGTTGAAAGGGCAACCTCAAACTCCTCTTGCGAAACGGCATCTCCCGGGCGGTAATTTACCCCGATATCAAATTTATCACTCATCTTCGACAGCATGCTGCTTAACTGGTTGGTAAGGATACTGTATCCCGAGGTGGCCAGATTGACATTGCCCGCATTGCTGTAATTAAAAGTTCCCAGAACAAGCAGCGAAATTACCTGCTCGTTTACAACGGCCGCATTGGTGGTGTCGAGATTGGCAAAGATGCTTCGCTTTAAATCGGGATCGGCATCGGGGATGTCGATGGAAAACTTGATGGTTGGATTCAACAGCTTATTCGTTAACGATATGTAACAATATACATCCAGCTTATTTTTGTAAGAGGCTGTTGAATCGATTATCACTCCAAGGTTTGCCACATTGGTTTTTACCTTGTACAAACCCCTGATATTAAGGTTAGCTCCGGTGGGGTCGCCGGTCCATGATATTTTTCCCCCTTCAACCAAATCAAATCGTTTGCTTACCAGATTCTTAAAAGAAAAATGGAAGTATCCTTTTTTGATAATATAATCTCCAATCATACTAAAAGTACCCTTTGAGTTGGTCTCAATTTTTAATAACCCGTCGCCTTGCGATTCTATTCTTCCCAATTCAGAAGGAAGATAGATGTTTACTTTTGCCTCGGGATTAACTTTCGTTTTTAGCTTGATGTCGTACTCAAGATTCTTGTCGGCAGTTTCAAGATTCAGTTGCTGCTCCTTGGTAATTTTTTTGCTTTTCTTTTCCAAAAGAGAAGAGTCCATGGGAGGTGGAATAAACTGAATGTAATCGTTATCCGAAACGTCGTAAACATAATCCAGGGGAATATTTAAATCGGTTCCCTTTACGGTGGTAGCATCAGCATTAAGCTGAATAGAGCCGGGATCGCCCCACAAATGAATAACGCCAGAAACCAAAGCGCTGCCATAGTACAGCTCGTTCATTTTACGGCTGGTGTTAACAAACAGCAGCTTGTCGGTATTAACCTTGATGTTGTAGCTAAAATCGTTGAAATAGTTGTGTTTTAAGCTGCCGCTAACCACCCCCTTGTTGCCCAATGTGTCGTAAACCACAATGCTGTCGAAACTAATTTCATTTTTCTTAAATTCCAGAAAGTTTGAAAACGAGTACCTGGTATTTAAGTAATTAACAATTAAACTGGCTCTGTCGAGTACTGTTTTTCCGTTAAGAACCGGTTTGGCTAGTGTTCCTGAAATGTCGAGATGTCCCTTGCCTTTTCCTTCGATACCATGAAAAAGGTCGCGTAAAAAGGGGTTTAAAAGTTCAATGTTTATTCGGTTAAAGTCAGCGGTCAGCTGGAGAGCGCTGTCCTCTTTAAACGGGTAGTAAAAGCCATCCAGCGAAAACACTTTTCCGCTTCCTGCATTTCCTGTTTGTATAATTTGGGACTTAATAAAAATCGAGTTGTCGATATTGTTCCAGGTATTCATCAGCCGGGCTTCACCCAGCAGCACATGGTTCAATCCAAAATGATCGATTGTGAGATCAGATACAATGGTGGGATTGTTGTTAAACATGCTTACTTCGAAAATCCCATTGATATATCCATCGAAGTTGATGCCGGTGTTTTTGGTGAGGGCGTCAAAGTTAGAGAGATTCCAATGATTGAATTTTACCATAAGGGAATCACCGTTGACTTTTGGTACTTCGCCCTGCACCGATAATTTAGAGCTGCCCCCTGTCAGGTTTATGTTTTTAAAGTGAACGCCTGACCGGTTAAAAACAATTTTGTTGTTTTGGTCGAGAGACCATAACGTGTCGGAAATGTACACTTTAGCCTGGTCAAAGGTTAACTCACTCAGACTGTCTTGCTGGAAGAAATAGCCTTTAATGTTTCCTTTGTCAAGATGGGTGGTATCAATATTTTTCCACACTACCCCAAAATCAAGCATGTTTTGTAAAGCTGAGGCTTTGATGGTTAAACTATCCATCCCTACCCGTTCTTTATCGTTGCCCGTTCTGTCTTTTAATATCAGGTGAGCAACCTCAAACTGTAGGGATAATTTGTCGCTATTGTTTTTAATGGTTAGGGTATTGTTTTTAAACCGGACATTATTAATAGCCATAAATGAAGACTTAAAGGTGAGATTGGTTTTTTTTCTGGCAAAGTCGATGTCGGCCTTTAGGTGGGAATTATTTTCCATCGTGAAGCCGTGCAGAAACTGCTCTTTCAACAGCTTGTCATTTTTTATGTTGACAGTTAAATGCAGATAGTTTGTTGAGTCGCTGCTCTCATTAATATCGTCATTAATTACAAAGTAGTGGTTAACCAGCGTAATAAAATCATTTTTAAGGCTTAAAAGCTTGAATTGTCCTGAAATCCTGCTGTCCAAAATATCGGATGTTAAAGTAATTGTTTTGGTACGTTGGATGTTGTGTTTGTGGATAGAGATGGTGTCGATAAAATAGGTTGAATCGCCAAAACTTAAATAGGTGCTGTCGAAATCCATATCTGCTACGAGGTTTTCCATCTGGTTGCCCTGAATGGAAAGATCGGCGGTGGTGGAAAAAGCAAAGTTGCTGGTCAGCAGGCCAAGGTTTTTAAGATTTGCCCTGTCAACATCAACGTGCGCCAAATAGTTTCCTGTGCTATCGAACCGAATGCTCCCTTCTGTTTTTATCATCAGGTTTTTATCGTTACAATTCAGCATTCCGGTGAGCTTGTTTTCGTGATAGTTACCTGTAAAAGTTATTGAGTCGTAGATGTAATTTAATATTTGAAGGTTGGTAGTAGTTAGTTTAGCGCTGATGCTGGCATCATCAAAACTGTTTCCATATCCTTTGATACTGCCTTTAATGTCGCCGCTTCCCATCATGTTGTTAAGGTCAAACAGATGTCCTAAAGCCAGTTGTTTTCCTGCAAGGTTGGCTGAAAATAACAGGGTGTCGTTTTCCAGATACTTGAAACTGATGTCCGTAACCAAAGGCTTGTTATCAATTTTCCATTCAAGGTTAGAGGAGAAATCAAAATAGTTTCCTTCAAAGGTTCCGTTTAGCTGAATCACATCGCCGTCATTTAAGTTTTTGGGTATTGGCAGACTTTCGCCCGAAGGGAGTTTGAAATTCCGAATATCACTAAAGTTGGCTGTTAGGTGTCTGATGTCGGCTTTAAGGTGCGTTTTCTTGTATTCTGTAATTTTTGAAAAATCAAAATCACCTTCAAGCCGGGTGGCATTTCCCACGGCTATTTTCATATTTTTTGCCTTGAAGTTTTCAATGGTTCCGGCAACTTCTCCGCTAAAGGTAATGGTGTCTTTCATGGAAAAAAGCACATCGGAGAAATATCCCAAATCAGACATTAACAACTTTGTATTCCGGAAGTTTCCTGTCATCTGAACCGAATCTAGAATATCGTTTAGTTGACCCCAATTGCGATAGTTCATTTGAAAATCTGCATCAATACTGGAGTGGTTCAATTGTCCTTTTAATCCTTTTCCTCTTAAAGTGGTGCCGCTTAAAATAAAGTTTGTGTGGAGATTTTTAGCCGTTAAGCCGCTTTTTTCGCGTGCGGAAAGATTTTCCACCATAAAATTAAGTGAGTCGTCAATAAGTTTGAAATGTTTTATCTTTAGATTGATGGCATGGAAATCCATGTTGCTATAATCCATGGCTTTGCCGTTGCCAAGTGTATCGTTCAGGTTGAAGAGTTGAAAATGTGATTGCTTCAATACAATGCTGCCTATTTCAAGCTTGAAAGGAGCGCGGTGACCGCTGGAAGGGATAGTGTCGGATAGTGAATTGATAAAATATACCAGATTCAAGTTATCTTCATCGCGGTAGGTTCCAAGCCTGAAATCGAGGCTGTCGAGGTCAATGGACTTTGCAATGATACCAAACACCCTGGCATCGGCAAAAACAGGCTTTAGTTTCATTTCGCCAATTTTTATCATCGGATTATTGTGATGATCATAAAGGACAAGTCCACCGGCTTCAATACCGTTAGCCCACGATAACTTAAGCGCGTTGACGTTAAAGCGGTAGCCCGTGTATTGCGTAAGCAGGTTGGTGGCAAGTCTGGCCGAAAAAGTTTGAAAAAGCGGTTGATTGGATAGAAACACCAATCCCACAGGAATATAAAACAATACCAGTAAAAGCCAAAAGACGCCTTGTAATAACTTCTTTTTTATATTTTTGCGACCTTTATCGTTATTCAAAATGAGTATATATATTTTAGGTATTGAATCTTCGTGCGACGACACTTCTGCAGCCGTGTTGCAAAACACCCGTATGCTATCGAGTGTCATTGCCAACCAGGAGGTGCATCAAAAATTTGGTGGCGTAGTCCCCGAGTTGGCTTCACGTGCTCACCAACAGAACATTATACCGGTGGTGGAGGTGGCGTTGCAAAAGGCAAAGATAACCAAAAATCAGTTGAGTGCCGTTGCTTTTACACGTGGTCCTGGATTGCTGGGCTCGTTGTTGGTGGGAACCTCTTTTGCCAAGGCCTTTGCCATGGGGCTCGGTATTCCTATCATCGAAGTTAACCACCTAAAAGCGCATATCTTGTCGCATTTTGTAGAGGATGATGCTCAACAAAATCACCCGGAGTTTCCCTTTTTATGTTTGACTGTCTCGGGAGGCCATACCCAAATTGTAAAGGTGAATAGCGCTTCCAACATGGAAATATTGGGAAAAACCATTGATGATGCCGCTGGCGAAGCGTTCGATAAGGCTGCCAAAATTATGGGGCTTCCTTATCCCGGAGGGCCTGAAATTGATAAGTTGGCCGGCACAGGTAATCCCTTGGCCTTTTCTTTTCCTGAACCACGAATTGGCAATTTAGACTTTAGTTTTAGCGGGTTAAAAACATCTTTTCTTTACTTCCTTCGGGATAGGCTTAAAGAGGATGATGACTTTATTGAAAAGCATAAAGCCGATTTGGCAGCATCCATTCAGCATACCATTATTTCTATATTAATGAAGAAGTTGCGGATGGCTGTAAAACAAACCGGGCTAACCCAAGTTGCTATTGCGGGAGGCGTGTCGGCAAACTCCGGTTTGCGTCATGCTATTGAAATGGAATCGGAAGCCGGCGACTGGAAAGCTTTTTTGCCTCCTTTTAAATATACTACCGACAATGCGGCTATGATTGCCGTGGCAGGCTATTTTAAATATCTCGATGGAGAGTTTACTTCGCAAGATATTACCCCTTATGCAAGGGGAGGCTTTTAACAATGACACCGGATTATTTAATTTTGTCATGAAAATCTAATCATTTTTTGAAGTTTTTTTTACTTATCTTTGAATCGATTTTAAAATGGATAACATTATTGTTAAATAATATTGTATGGATATTAAAACCAGGGTTTTATTACTGATTGGCTTCTTGGCATTAACCATTTTCGGTGCTTGTCACCAAGGAGGTGTAACACCAGGCCCTGACCCTTCTAAGCCTGATTACGATTTCTCGCAGTCATCAAAAGATTATCTCTATTTTTTACCCAACAGTTATTGGGTGTATCAAAACGATAGTACCCTGAATGCCTATTCGGTAAAACTTTTCTCGGCACACGAAGAGATACGTCAAAGTGGAGCCGGTGCTTCCCAATACACGTATAATGCCTATTGGATGTATTATTCAAACAATGATGCCGGGTTACTTAAAGGAGAGCTTTTTTCAACTAACTTTAGTGTGCCCGACGATGTGCCGAATACAGAGGAACGGATTTATTTTGACGATAACCATTATAAAATTGCTTTTGCCCCAATGTATCCTTTCGGACAGCGAATTTTGCTTGGTGGCGAGGAGGGTACTTTTATTAATAAGGAATTTTTGGATGTTATGCCGGTAAGCGACAAAGTGTATGATAGTGTTTATCACTCCATCTCAGAAGATTATACTGCTGCGGCTCCCGATACGGTATTTTATCATTTCTATTTTGCAAAACATTACGGCTTGATTAAGTATAGCATATTGCATAAAAATAATGCGGTTAGTTTTAGCTTGTTGGAATCTAACGTGCTTCAAGAATGATTAAAAGTTTGTAAATCAAAAAATTAGTATTAAGATGAAAAAAGCATTTGTATTTTTGGCCATGATGGCTATTGTTGTTAGCGTAAGCGCCCAAAAAGTTAAACTGGTTGATGGAAACCTTAAATTTTTAAAGGGTCAAAAAGTGATTAAAGCCGAGTTTACTTACAATAACATGAAGATTGGTAAGATGAAGGCTGATGATTACATTAACAAAAAAGTTTCTGAGAAGAATAAAAAAAAGGCCGGCTCTGGCGATATCTGGCTAAAGAAGTTTAAGACTGATTTGGATACTGCTTTTCCAAGATATTTTGTTAATATGTTTAACATGTTTAAAAAGCATCTGGCAGTGGCTGACATAGATGGAGCCGAGGCTGACTACACGATGATAATCAACACCACTTTTATTGAACCCGGATACAATGTGGGCATCAGTAGCAAACGGCCTGAGGCTGCCATGGATGTGTCAATTGTTGCTAAGGATAATCCTGATAAGGTGTTAGCAAAATTTGAAATTACCAAAGCACCCGGCGGTTCTATGTTTGGTTCGGGATACAGTTTTAAAGACAGAGTGGGCGGATGTTACGAAAATGCAGCGAGCCGTCTAGCCTCCTATTTTCTGAAGAAAAAAATATTTTAAAAAAAGGCTGCTCTTTCCCTCCAATTGGAATGCCAACAGTAAACATGAAATTACTGTTATGAACGTCGCTTTGGATTGTTAAAGGTTTCAGGTTAATATTAACGTTGTGTTACTGTCAGGTAGTTATAAACAGGGTTGGCATACAAATGTAAAAACAAATTCCATAATTCATCTTTATTGCCATTCGGTAAATATTGATCAATAGTTGAAAATCGTTTTTTAAATAACCCGAGTGTGGAGTCATTATACTGATTGCTATGGATGCTGTTTCCTTCCAATAAATCGTAAGCCAGCCAGTTAACGGGCCATAACTTGTAGTTTTTGTATATTTCTTTATCAATTTGTTGTGCCACCAATGCAAGGTAGGCGTTATTTAGTTTTTTTGCTTTAATACTATCCAGTACATTGTTAAGTGGGATTCCCATGGCAAAATGTATTCTTCCTTTATGACCTGTGATTCCGCCAATCGTACTTTGCAGGTCTTCTTTTTCCTTTTTAATGTATGTGTTTTGCTTTGATAAGTAAGTCTCCCGAATTTTCATGATATCGCATGGTTCCCATTCATAGGAAATTGAAACAGGGATAATATCGAGCTTTTTGATGGCTTCGTAATAATTGTCCTTTTGATAAAAAGAGAGCATTTTTAGAATACTGATTTCGGTTTTGTCGAATCCGTCTTTGGTTCTGCCCGGCCGCTGTGCCACCCATACGGAGCTATTGCCATTTATTATTTCGTTGCTGATGTATTTAGATAGTCGAATAGAGTTAAATAGTAATTCGCGGGGAGAGCCATCCCGAATAACGGTTATCATTTTGTTTACTTTAGCGGCTTGTTCAAAGAATGGAGAGATGATAAGGTTGTTACCAAAAGTAATTTCGGCCGTTTCAAAGTTCTTATCCATTAAAATAATGTTCAGAATACCCGAGTCGAGCAGAATGTCCCTGTGGTTACTTAAAATTGTGTGGCCTGTGTCAGTAAAATTTTCAAATCCGCTTGTGCTTAACCCGTCCGACGATCGTGCCAGAATACGGTGAATAACCTTGTGCATGAAATGTTGCTGTACATCTTTTACCGTTTTTGAGTTAGCAAAAATTTTCCTGTATTTGTCCTGCTCTCCCGGAAAAAGAAAATCAAGCACCGATTGAAATTTGCTGTTGGATACAATTTGCTCAATGGCAGGTGCAATTTCATCATCCCTAAATGGCCTGATTGAATCAAAATCCTGTTCACTCATCATTTTATTTCTGTTTTGGTTTAGCAAAGTTACCTAAATATTTAAAATATTAGTTATTTTTGCAACCTTAATTCCGATAAAAATGCAAAAAGAAGATATAATAGAAAGAGTTAACCTATTTTTGGTAGAGGAGTTTGAACTGGAGGAGGAGCAGCTTGTAGCCGAAGCTTTGTTAAAAGATGATTTGGATATTGAAAGCCTCGATTTTGTTGATATTGCAGTTATCATCGAAAAAGAGTTTAACTTTCAGATGAAAACCGAAGAGATGGCCAAGTTGAAAACACTCAACGACTTTTATAACTATCTTGATCAACAACTGAATAAGTAATGGCTACCTGGCAAGGTAAAACGCGAGGTGGTGTAGCCGGATATCTTACCTTTATTTTTATTTTAAAATATCTTGGGCTAAATTTTGCCTATTTCATTTTACGTTTTGTAGTGGTGTATTTTGTTCTATTTGCTCCGTTGGCACGCAAATCGTTGTGGTTTTATTTCCGAAAAATTCATGGTTGGGGATTTTGGAAAAGTTTTATCGGACTTTTTCGTAACTTCTATATTTTTGGGCAAACATTGCTCGATAAGGTAGCTTTATTGTCGGGAGTCACAACAAAATTTACTTTTGATTTTGATGGAGAAGAGCATTTACGTAAAATGGCTTTGGAGGGTAACGGGGGTATGCTTATCGGGGCACATCTCGGCAACTGGGAAATTGCCGGACAGCTACTCGATCGCCTTGAAACCCGCGTTAATATTGTAATGCTGGATGCCGAACATCAAGCCATTAAAAAATTACTCGACGCTGTCATTCAAAAACGGGAGGTCAATATAATTCCGATTAAACCCAATAGCTTCGAACATCTTTTCGCCATCAAAGAAGCTTTGTTTAATAATGAGCTGGTAGTAATCCATGGCGACAGGTACATTCCCGAAAACAAAACGGTAACTAAATTGTTTATGGGTCGTGAAGCCGATTTCCCACTAGGGCCTTTTCAGCTGGCAACTAAATACAATAAGCCGGTTACCTTTGTTACTGCCGTGAAGGAGACAAAACGGCATTACCATTTTATGGCCACCTCTCCGAAAGTATATTCCAACAAGCCGGGGCCACAGCGAAAACAGCAATTAACCCTGATTATGTCTGATTATATTTCCTGGCTCGAAGATAAGGTTGCAAAATATCCCTACCAGTGGTTTAATTATTATTATTTTTGGAAACTTTTGAAATAAGTTGGACTATTGTACAAAATAGCAGGAGATATTAAGCTCTACCCCGGGGTTTAGCCCGGGATAGATGGGGCTTTAACCTGAGCTCTGCCCCGGGCTAAACCCCGGGATAGAAAGGGTTTAGCTTGAGTTTTACCCCGGGCTAACCCCCTAGGTAGAAAGGGTTAACCTGAGCTCTGCTCCGGGCTAAACCCCGGGGTAGAAAGGATTTAGCTTGAGTTTTACCACGGGCTAAACCCCTATGTAGAAAGGTTTAGCTTGAGTTTTACCCCGGGCTAAACCCCGGGGTATAATAGACTTCGTGATGATGTAATAATTGTATATTAATAAAAAGTGGATGAAAGATTACGGAAACGATACTAAATCAGCGTTGCTGGCTAAGTTTGATGCGCAAAAAATCACTTTTGGTCCCATTATGTTTCAAGCGGCAAAAGCCCTTCGCGATTTGGGAATCCTGGAATATCTGATGAAAACCCGTCGGAAAGGAGCTGCCATTGAAGAGGTTGCCGAGGCACTTGACCTGTCGGTTTATGGAGTAAAGGTGTTGCTTGAAGCTGCCATTAGCCTTGAAATGGTGTTGGTGCGTGAGGATAGATTTTTTATAACTAAAACCGGTTATTTTTTATTGAGCGATAAGCTTACCCGTGTTAATATGGATTTTACACACGATGTTAATTATCTTGGCATGTTTCATCTGGAGGAGGCCATAAAAAATGGTAAACCTGAGGGGTTGAAAGTCTTTGGTGAGTGGGACACGGTTTATGAAGCACTGTCGGAGTTGCCGGAGAAAGTACGAGAGAGTTGGTTTGGTTTCGATCACTACTATTCCGATGTGGCTTTTCCCGAAGTGCTGCCTGTGATTTTTAACGAAGGAGTTAAGAAGATGATGGATGTGGGTGGAAATACTGGTAAATTTGCTATCGAGTGTGCTAAATTTTCTGATGATGTTGAGGTTACTATCCTTGACTTGCCCGGTCAGCTTAAGGATGCCGAAAAAAATATTGTTGCCAATGGTTTTGAACAGCGGGTGAATTTATTTCCTATTAATTTGCTTGATGCTGAAGCCCCATTCCCAAAGGGTCACGATGCCATTTGGATGAGCCAGTTTTTGGATTGTTTTTCGCAAGAGCAGATACTCACTTTGCTAAAACGAGCCAACGATGCACTAGATAAAGAAGGTTCGGTTTATATTTTGGAAACCTATTGGGATAAGCAGGCTTTTGAAGCATCTACGTACAGTTTGCATGCTACAACGCTCTACTTTACTGCTATTGCTAACGGAAACAGTCAGATGTATCATTCTGACGATATGCGCAAACTGGTTGAAAAATCAGGGATGGTGATTGAAAAGGAATTTGAAAACATTGGCGTAAGCCACACCTTGTTTAAATGCAGGAAGAAGAAATAGATTGCAACGTAAAAAATTAAGTAGATTTAAAATTCCTGCCCGCCGGTTTTTTGAACAAAGGATGACAGGCAGGCATGACAAAACAAAAGGTAGGTAAATCAAATAATAAGAAAAGTATAAACACATGAAAAAGATTCTTGTGGTTACCTATTCCCAATCGGGACAGCTTAACGAAATTGTTGACAATGTTGTAAAAACGTTTAATAGCGATGTTCAGATAGTGATTGAACACCTGCAACCCGACCCCCTATTCCCATTTCCATGGACTAACATCAGCTTTTGGGATGCCATGCCTGACGCCGTAAGTTTAATACCCCATAAACTCAAACCCTTCGCTTTTAATCCGGACGAGGATTTTGATTTAATCATGCTGGGGTTTCCCGTGTGGTTTTTATCACCGGCCATTCCCATGACCTCCTTCCTGAAATCGCCGGAGGCAGCCAAAGTGATGAAAAACAAACCCGTTGTTACTGTCATTGGTGCCCGCAATATGTGGGTCAATGCGCAAGAGGATATTAAAAAGATGATTGCTAATAATGGTGGGCGGTTGGTGGGAAACATCGCGTTGCGCGACAAGGCCAACAACCTCTCCAGTGTGGTTACCATTATTTATTGGATGATGACGGCCAAAAAAGAGAAACTTTGGGGAATCTTCCCAAAACCGGGTATTTCCGATGAAGACATCGCCGCTGCCGCCCGCTTTGGAAAGCCCATTTCCGAATCGTTAACAACGGGCGAGTTTACTGAGTTGCAGCAGAACCTGCAATCGCTTGGCTCCATTGACTTGATTCCCAACGTTGTTTTTATGGAGTTGAGGGGTAAAAAGTTTTTTTATAAATGGGCTAAGTTTATTCGGAAAAAAGGAGAGCATGGTAACCCCAATAGGGTTGGCCGGCTGAAAATGTTTAAATGGTATCTGCTTATTGCTATTTTTGTCGCTTCGCCCATTGCCATTTTGCTGTTCTATCTGTTTTTACCTTTGACTTGGTGGAACTTTAGAAACAAACTGGCCTATTTTAAGGGGGTTGATTTAAATGATGAACTAATTTAAATATGAATAACGTTTACATAACACGCATCGAAAAATTTATGCCCAACGAACCCGTCTCCAACGATGAGATGGAAAGTATTTTGGGATTGATTGATGAGAAGGAGTCAAAGTCGAGGGCGCTGATTCTGAGAAGTAACGGTATCAAAAACAGATATTATGCACTAGACAAAGAGGGGAAGGTTACCCACACCAATGCACGGCTTACTGCCGAGTCAATAAAAAAACTCTTTGACGATAAAATTCAATACGATGACATCGATTTGTTGACTGCCGGCACCTCTTCACCCGATGTAATACAGCCCGCTCACGCATTAATGGTGGCCGGTGAACTGGGAGGCAAACCCATCGAAGCGGTATCGGCTCAGGGCACTTGCAACGCGGGCATGTTGTCGATGAAATATGCTTACCTGGCTTTAAAGTCGGGTGATAAGGAACGGGCAGTTGTCGCTGGTTCCGAAGCCTTTTCCTCCTGGATGAAAGCCGAAAATTACGAAGCAGAAATCGACAGGAGGAAAGAAGTTGAAGAGAATCCATACATTGCCTTTGAAAAAGATTTTCTTAGATGGATGCTGAGTGATGGTGCTGCTGCCATGATGATGCAAACAAAGCCTGAAGAAGGAAAGCCTGCCTTAAAAGTTGAGTGGATTGATGTGCTTACCTACGCGGTAGAGTTGGAAACCTGTATGTATGCCGGATGTGAGAAAGAGAAAGATGGCAGCATGAAAGGATGGCGCGAGATGACACCACGGGAGCAGCAGGTAAAATCGGTATTTTCTTTAAAGCAAGATGCACGAATATTGCAAAAGCATATAGTCGAAAAAGGGGTGGAGCACCTTAAAATGGTTGTGGATAAGTACAACCTCGACCTCGATAAAGTGGACTACTTTTTACCTCATATTTCATCTATGTTTTTCAAAAAACCATTGAGTCAGGGATTTAAAGATGCCGGGCTTAAGGTTGACGATAAAAAATGGTTTTTAAACCTTCCCAAAGTAGGAAACGTTGGCGCGGCTTCTGTTATGCTGATGCTGGAAGAGCTTTTCAATTCCGGAAAACTTAAAAAGGGAAACCGGATTATGCTGATGGTTCCCGAAAGTGCCAGGTTTTCGTACGCGTTCGCGATGTTAACGGTGGTGTAAAAAATTACAACAGATTATTGGTTTATCTATGAATTACCTTTCCATAAAAGAGCTAACGAAAAGCTATGGCGAAAAAATCCTGTTTGAGAATATCAGTCTGGGTTTGCACAAGGGCGAAAAAACAGCCCTGATTGCCAACAACGGAACGGGAAAATCGACTCTGCTGAAAATTATTGCAGGAAAAGAGGATGCCGATGGGGGAGAGGTGGTGCTGCGAAATGGTATCAAACTGGGCTACTTGCCACAGCAGCCTCTTTTTGACGAATCTTTAACCATCAACGAGCTTATCACGGGATCGCATTCTGAGGTGTTGGCGGTTATTAAAGCTTACGGGCAGGCTTTAGATTACCAGGCGGTTAATCACAACAAAGAGGCTCAACAACGGGTTGAAAAAGCGACTGAGAACATGGATTTGTGGCAGGCATGGGATTACGAACGCCGGCTTAAACAGGTGCTTACCAAGTTTTCGATTACCCGTCTCGACCAAAAAGTATCCACCCTCTCCGGAGGGCAAAAAAAGCGACTGGCATTGGCATTGGTGTTGTTGGATGAGCCCGAAATTTTGCTGCTTGATGAGCCTACCAATCATCTGGATATCGATATGATTGAGTGGTTGGAGAAATATTTGCAACAAAGCAATATCACCCTTTTTATGGTAACCCACGATCGTTATTTTCTCGACAGGGTTTGCAACCATATTGTTGAAATGACTGATGGTACCATTTATAATCACCAGGGTAATTACAGTTATTTTTTACAAAAAAAGGCCGAGCGCGAAGAGGTTCAAAGCGTGGAAATTGACAAGGCTAAAAAACTGATGAAAAAGGAACTGGACTGGATGCGCCGCCAACCCAAAGCTCGAACCCATAAATCGAAGTCGCGTATTGATGCTTTTTATGATATTAAAAAGAAGGCGTCTTCTGGTAAGCGGGAAGAGGAGTTGCTGCTTGATTCGGTGAATCGCCGCATGGGCGGGAAAATTTTAGAGGTAAAAGGGCTGGCAAAGCATTACGGTGATATCGCCATCATTAACAATTTTGAATACACCTTCAAAAAGGGGGAACGTATTGGAATTATCGGGAAAAACGGCACGGGAAAATCTACTTTCCTAAACCTCCTTGCAGGGACGGAAACGCCTGACACAGGCACGGTTGTGATGGGTGACACCATCGTTCAAGGGTATTACAAGCAGGATGGATTGCCACACATAAGAGACGACCAAAAGGTAATTGATGTGGTAAAAGAAATTGCCGAAGTTATCGAAACCTCCAAGGGCAACAGCATGACGGCATCGCAGTTTCTGCAGTATTTTATGTTCCCTCCCGAGATGCAGCACGCGTTGGTTGCTAACCTGAGTGGTGGCGAAAAGCGGAGGCTTTATCTGCTAACGGTTCTGATTAAAAATCCCAATTTTTTAATTCTTGACGAGCCCACCAACGACCTTGACCTGCTGACGTTGTTTAAGCTGGAGGAATTTCTGATGAATTTTAAAGGTTGTTTGCTGTTGGTTTCGCACGATCGTTATTTTTTGGATAAACTGAGCGATCATCTTTTTATTTTTAAAGGTGGTGGTGAGGTAAAAGATTTTTATGGCCCCTATAAAGCGTATCGTCAGCAATTATTGGAGGAAGAGAAAGTACGAAAGGAGTTAAAACAGGCTGAAAAGCGGGAGCAGTCAGCCGGTGTACCCGAAAAAAAACCGGTTAAAACCAAGCTTAGTTACAAAGAACAAAAAGAGTTTGAGCAACTTGAAAAAGAGATTGAAATACTGGAGCAACAAAAGACCGGGCTGGAAAACAAGTTAAATTCAGGGATCAGCGATTTTGAAAAGCTTCAAAAGCTCTCGAAAGAGATAAAAATAATCATCGAATCGATTGATGAAAAAACCATGAGATGGATGGAGCTGGAGGAGCTGCACGACCGGTTTTCATAATGGGGTGCACGGATTAGCCCGATTGGATATGATATAAAACCACTTCTTCCTTTTATTTCTACGAAGTTTTATCTTTGAAAAAAATATAGCAAGTGATCAGAATTTATCTAGTCGGTTTTATGGGAGCGGGAAAAACAACGCTGGGAAAAAAATTAGCCCGTCAATTGGGTTATTCTTTTTACGATATTGATAAAGCATTTGAGCACAAATACAAAACTTCTGTCGACCTGTTTTTTAATAAATATGGCGAAGAGTTATTTCGTAAACTTGAATACGAATTACTGGTTTCAACATTTGATTTTGAAAACACGGTAATTTCTACAGGAGGCGGTACTCCCTGCTTCCATAACGGGATGGAACTAATCAACCAAAATGGTGTCAGCCTCTATATTAAGCTTTCACCCGAAGCTCTTTATTACCGACTCACAAAGGCAAAAAAACGCCGCCCCCTGGTAGCCAAGAAAAGCAAGGAAGAATTACAGAAGTTTATCAACGAGAAACTTCACGAAAGAGAAGTTTATTATAATAAGGCGGACTATGTTATTTCAGGGATTTCGATAAAGGTAAGCCAAATAGTAACCATGATAGGCCGATAGTTTGATGTTGATAAATTTTTCATTTATCCGTCTCAAAAAACTACTACTCTATACTATTTTAAATAACTAAAATGGGTTATTCTTTTATGTGTCAATGGTTTTCAACAAAGGATAAAAATATTATCAAATTTTTATAAAAATTTGTTGCACAAATAAATTAACAGTGTATATTTGCACTCGCTTTTTGAGCGCCGAGGGAGCTTAGCTCAGCTGGTTCAGAGCATCTGCCTTACAAGCAGAGGGTCGCAGGTTCGAATCCTGCAGTTCCCACACAACAAAAAGGATTGTCAAAAGGCAATCCTTTTTTTATGGGTTTGACTATGTGGCACTTCTATATCATCTACTCTAAGACAAGAAACCGGTATTACATTGGGCATACCGGAAACATTGATGTTCGATTAAAAAAACATAATACCAACCACAAGGGATTTACCGGGAAAGTTGGCGACTGGGAAATTGTTTACTCTGAAGGTTACACTTCTAAGTCAGATGCTTATGCTCGCGAACGACAAGTGAAAAGCTGGAAGAGCAGGAAGGCAAAAGAATCCAAACAAGCAATACATTAAATATTCATATCCCAAAACCACCACCGCCCGGAGTTTGTAAAATAAGCTTATCATGCTTTTTAGCTTTAAAGTTAGCAATGCCGGCCAGTTTTTGTATTTGACCATCAGGCTGAACAATCCACTACTTTCCTTACTACCTCGTTCCGCTCCATTCATATCGTAGTGTTTCCAAACAGCACGTTATTCATCGTTCCCTGACTGCAACCCGCTATTTCAAAGGTCTTAAGTAAAGTGTCGTCTGCCGCTGACTGATTTTCGTCTATATTATCTTTTCGTAAAGCCGCTCCATCATTTCGCCGGCTTTACCTTTTAAAAACAGATCGGTAATGTGATGGGTGTAGTTGGAAGGCTCCACATTTATTTCGATAATTTTAGCACCTTTGTTTTTTGCCATGATGGGAATTTGGCTGGCCGGCATAATCTCTCCCGTGGTTCCTATTACCAAAAAAACCTCGGCATTTTCGGCCGCTGCCAACGACTTTTCATAAGCTGCCGGAGGAATTCCTTCTCCGAAAAAGATAAAGTCGGGTTTTACCAGGCCACCACAACTATCGCAAGTTACCGGAAGTTTAGCAAAGTTGACATCCCCCATGGTAAACCGTTTTCCGCATTCAGTACAAACCAGCTCACGCGAGTTACCATGAAACTCATACACTTCCCTGCTCCCTGCTTCCTGATGCAGGTTATCGATGTTTTGGGTAATGATGTTTTTCAGCAAGCCTGCCTGTTCCATTTTTGCCAATACCTTATGAGCCTCGTTAGGTTTTGCCTCGCCAAAAAAGTCGTAAAAAATCTCTTTTATCACGCGCCACGATTCCAGCGAATGGGAATGGAAATAGTCGATATCCAACACGATGGGGTTGTATCTGCTCCAAAGTCCGGTGGCACCACGAAACGGGGGAATACCGCTCTCTACCGATATACCGGCACCGGTGAAAGCGGTCGTGTATTTTGATTGTTTTATTAGCCCGGCTGCCTCGTTAATAAGTGAATCCATGATAAGTTTTTAGGTACATCAAAGGTAATAAAAACTCTTTTCACTAATAAAAATGCGCCATCTATTACCTGAAACAGTAAGTAAACTTTTATCGAACTCAGGTTAACTTTAAACAACTTCATATTGGAAGTTACTTCAACAGCCAACTAATTTACTAGTATGGAATTTTATTCTCTGTTTCGATCCACTCTTCAAAAACCTTTACGGCATCTTCGCGCATTAGCTGAACCGACTGAAGTTGGCGTTGATCTTTTGGTTTGGCAATTTCGGCATAAATAAACGAATCATCAAAATTAGCTTTGGCAGCATCATCTTTGGTAGCAGCATAATAGAGCTTGTCAATCCTTGCCCAATAGATAGCACCAAGGCACATGGGACAGGGCTCGCAACTGGCATAAATTTCGCAACCCGACAAATCGAAAGTACCAAGATTTTTGGCTGCTTCACGAATGGCTACTATTTCCGCATGCGCCGTAGGATCGTTTTGCGTAGTTACTTTATTACCACCTTTTCCTACAATCTCCCCATCTTTCACAACCACCGCCCCGAACGGGCCACCATTACTACTATTAACATTGTTGGCAGCCAGACTAATAGCTTTGGCCATAAATGCTCTATTTTTTTCCATGATATATCCTTTTTCAATGATTTGTCCAACGACCTTGTTTTGTCGGCTTGTCCAAACTTTTGTTCAACAAATGTAAAAACTTTTTTCGTTCAATGGCAATGGCACCCAAACTGGCCAGATGCGGGGTTTCCTGCTGGGCATCAATCATATCAAAATCCCACAATAACAACCTGTCAACCAAATGCCACAAAGCCACTTTAGAAGCATCGGTTACCCCATAAAACATCGACTCGCCAAAAAAGGTTCCTCCCAACGAAACACCATACAGCCCTCCCACGAGTTTGTCCCCTTGCCATGTTTCCACCGAATGAGCCAGTCCCATCTTATGCAGAGCAACATAAGCCTCTATCATCTCTTTTGTAATCCACGTTCCCGACTCATCGGTTTGCCGGGTTCGTGCGCACTGTTGTATTACCTCATCAAAAGCAGTATCGAAAGTTACTTCAAACAGTTCTTTGTTAACCATTCTTCTCAAGCTTTTATGTCGCTTAAAATCCTTCGGGAAGAGTACCATTCTCGGGTTAGGCGACCACCATAAAATGGGGTCTCCATCAGCATACCATGGAAATATTCCATTGGCATAAGCTTGTACCAGCCGCTCCGGCTTAAGATCCCCTTCAATGGCAAGCAGTCCGTCCTCCCGCGCCAGGTTAGGATCGGGAAAGTATGGTTCATCCGATAACAGATATACCGGCATTATAGCTGTTTTATAAATTTGACGCTTTGTACTTCCCGGGCGGTTTTCAAAAGGAGCAGGTAGCTCCCGGGTGTAACCGGGCCGCTTATTTCAATTCTTCGGTTACCGCCAGCAGTTTTCTGTTGCATTACTTTTCCTGTCATATCGGTAATTTTGTATCTCGTTATATTCGTCTGCCAATGTCATCCGGCAGCTTTCATCAACTCGTCCAGCGATTTTATCACTCTTGAAACTACTTCATCAATCTCTTTTTCCGTAATGGTTAATGGGGGTGCAATGCGAAAGCTGTGCTCGCTAAACAAAAACTGATCGACAATCATTTTGTTCTTTTTAAGAATACTGACCATATCGGAAGCAGTGTATTCCTTTTTTAATTCAATACCCAACATCAAACCGATTTGTCGTATTTCGGCTACTGCCGGATGACTTTGCAGTGCCACTTTAATCTGCCTGCCTTTACCCACTACCTTTTCAGCCAGGCTTTCATCAAGAATGACTTTCAGGCTTGCCAACGCTGCTGCTGCCGATACCGGATGTCCTCCAAAAGTAGTAATATGACCCAGGGCAGGGTTGAATGTCAGCTGACTCATATTTTCTCTTGACGACACGAAAGCACCGATGGGCATTCCCCCTCCCATCCCTTTGGCAAGACATAGGATATCGGGAATCGCCTCAAAGTTTTCAAAGGCGAAAAGCTTGCCGGTTCGCCCAAAACCCATCTGCACTTCGTCAAAAATAAGCAGGGTTCCTGTTTCATCGCAACGCTGCCGGAGCGCTTTCAAATAATCCGATTCCGGGATAATTATTCCGGCTTCCGCCTGAATCGGCTCAACAATAACAGCGGCAGTTTTACTGCTAATTAACGCCAAATCTTCCTTTTGGTTAAAACGGATAAACCGGATATCGGGCAACAGAGGACGAAAAGCATACTTCATCTCCTCGTTACCCAACACGCTTAAGGCACCATGCGTACTACCGTGATAAGCATTTTTAAACGAAACTATTTCCGTTCGCTCTGTAACACGTTTGGCAAGCTTTAATGCCCCCTCAATAGCTTCGCTACCTGAATTTACAAAGAAAACGCTATCCAGCGATTTTGGCAGATTATCAGCCATTAACGCCGCCAGCTTAACCTGCGGCGACTGAATGTACTTTCCATAAACCATCAGGTGCATGTAGTTGTCAAGCTGCTCCTTAACGGCGCTCACCACCTTAGGATGAAGGTGTCCCACGTTGCTCACCGACACACCCGATACAAGGTCGATGTATTTATTGTTATCATCGGTATAAAGATAAATTCCTTTTGCCTTAACCACTTCCAAAGCCTCAGGATCGACAGAGGGTAAAGCAACATGCTGCAAAAACAGCTGTCGGTTGGTAAGTTGCATACTTATTTATTTTGTGACAAAAATAGGCAAAAGAAGAATAGTATTTCTACCGTTAATTTAACAATTAATCGACACTAAATAGTTTCCAAACGATGGATAAATAAGATAGTAATTTGATACTAATCAGCTCAAGACGTGCAGATTGAAAGAAAAGCCAAAGAGCCTCCCACGGGACTCGAACCCGCGACCTGCTCATTACGAGTGAGCTGCTCTACCAGCTGAGCTAAGGAGGCTTTTTTATTGCGGCTGCAAAGATAGCCGTTTTGAATTATTCAGCAAATTATTAAAGGTTAAAGAAGTTGTTTGCGTACTTATTCCTTGTTTTCAATAAGTGCCGCTATTCTCTCTTCCAGAAGCTGCCCGTTGTTTTGCATCTTCAAACCATAATAGTTTTCTGATTGTAACAACGCTTTCTGCAGGTTAAATTCTTTTTGATTTTGATAGTAATAAAGTCCTTTTTGTTTTAACGACTCTGCCAGAAACTCCTGCTCGGTCTGCCCTGGCGTGGGGATAAAAACCGCCCTCTTTCCAAACCATGCCAAATCCATCAAACTGGAGTAGCCCGGACGACAAATAATGGTTTTTGCTTTTAGTATCATGCCGGAAAACTGATTATCAGGAAGATGCGAAAAAGTTTCAACATTCCCCATTTTTATCTGATGGCTTTCCTCGGTGCGGCCTTGTAGGATAACGGTATTCAAACCCGACTGAAACGCCTGATCTTTCAGTTTAATTTCTAAAATGGTTCGTTGAGGCTCGGGACCCGAAAGTAAAATTAACAAATCAATATTCTGTTCGGGAAGCTGTGGTTTAACATACTGAAACCTTGTTAAAGGGCCAATAAAATGATAATTGGTTAATGGAAAATTACTGATATGCGAGAGCGCACCGGAAAGATTATTATCACCGGCAACATCAGGAATCCAAAGTTCATCATATTTTTTAATGTAGCTGTAAATCATCTGGCGCAAGGCAGGTTTAGCTACTCCTCCATACCTCGGTGTTTGAACATTAAGCTGATGAGTAATAAAAACTGTTTTTGCCTTGTCTGACCAAAGTTCGTATCTGTTATCAGAAATAACGAGGTCAATTTTCATTTCGTCGATAAGTGTTTCCAAAAACAGATGTGCCTTATCTGCCTGCTTTTTCATTTCAGGCATCTCGGAAAGCATCTTTAAAACCATGGCACCCTTAACAGGATATCGCGGTGCATAGCCAGGAAACTTAATCATCTCTAATTCGGGATAGCGCTGTTTTAAAAATTCCAGCGGACGGTTGTCGGCACCCAAAATAATCCGAATGTTTTTTTTCTTTTTTAGCGCCTCGATAACAGGAACCATACGGGTTGCATGTCCTAAACCCCAATCCATAGGGCAAACCAATATGGTTTTTTTGTGTTCCATTGACAATACAAAACTAATAAAATACCATTGGAAACATCTTTTTATTCTCCATGATTTTAATCAAGTCTGACTACGAACGGCAGATTCTACGAATTACACGACTATTTAGTAATATTTTCGGCTTCTCTTGCTATTTTCTTTTTTCTGATTCTGGCACCAGCCCACTGCCCACCAAAAAATCCTAATACCATGAAAGGATAAGTATAAAGTTGAAAACCCATCCCGAACAGATAACGGTAGGCCACCACCATGGGGATGGGCAGGTGGACAAACAAAAACCATTGCCACGAAAATTTTTTAACCCCCTGACGCCAAAACCCAAAGGGGATGTTAGTTACAAAAGTTGCCAGCACGGCAAATGTCAATGCTAAATATTCATTCATAATTAAATTTCTTTGTAAGTGACATCGTTTTTAAAAACGCGTCGCAGCCAAATAGGTAGAATAATGGCTCCAATAAACAGATAGGGGTAATAACTAATAAGACGCCACAATATTGCCAATAGTGCATACCAGGAAGCGTCAGGAATGAAATCGCCTAAAAAGTTGGAAAATATAAACTCGGCAATACCGCTGCCCCCGGGTGTAGGACTTACCAAAAGAATAATCCACATGGTAAGTTGCCGCCCGTAAATCAGTAAATGGTCGGAAAAGCTATAAATGTTCCCGAAAAAAGCCATCAGCATAAAATTAACCACCCAATACCTGCCACCCCAAGAAAAGACAGTAGCCGTCATGCTTTTGAACCAGTATGAAAAGGGTTTTTTCTTTATGCGTTTTGAGGTATAAATTAACTGATTGGCAGACCTGCGAGCCTGTATCCGCCACTTTTTTAAAATAGGGAAAAGAAAAACCCATGAAATGAACGACTTAAAAAGTTGAGGATTGACAAACAGGGCGTAAGCAAGAAACATGGTGTAAACAAACAAAGCAATGTACCCGCCAAAAAAGGCCCATCTTATTTCTTCAATGTTAGCCGAATCGGGTGGAAAGATATTGTTTCCAAATAAAAAATAAACAAAGGGAACCGATAAAATAAAAAACAGCTCATCCAAAAAAATAGCCGTGAGAATAACCGCTGTACTTTTTCCGCTGCTAACACCCTCTTTGTATAAAAAAAAGATGGCCGGCCCGGTTCCTCCTACTACTGATGGTGAAATGGCAGAGCTGAATTCCCAAAGCATGATAATGTTAAAAGCCTGCTTCCACCCTATTTGATAATCGGTTAGCACCAAAATACGATATATGTAAGCGATATCCCTGAGGAACATCATCAAAACAGCAATCACCAAAAAAAGCAACGTGTGCCAGGTAAAGGTTACAAAAGTAAAGGTGTCAGGATTAAAATTCCTTGACAAAAGCCACCCGCTAACTGTTAGACCAATCAGTATTGGCCACACAATTTTTCTGGTATTTAAGCTTTTTACAATTCTGTCCATTCAAATATTTTAATATATGACAAAGATAAAAACAGTTGGACTAAGAAAGTGTGAAATTATCATAAACGGCCATATTGGCAGCACTTACAAGGTGATAGCGTCATATAGGCAGTTATTGAGGTTATTTTCATCCATTTTCAGCATTGGAACGCCATTTGAAAAGAAGCTGATGAAATGATAAAAAAACAGATGTTTAATAAAAAATAAAGGAGGACAAAGTTATGGCACTAGTAAGATTTAATCAGTATCCGGCTTTAACCGATTTGTTTGAAAGTCTGGAAAAAAATTTCTTCAACAACGAAGAAAAATTTGAAGGAACCGTTCCTGCAGTGAACATTAAAGAAGACAACGATAAATACACGTTGGAGATGGCTGCACCAGGAATGAAGAAAGCCGATTTTCATATCAATCTTGAAAAAGATGTGTTAACCATTTCGTCAGAACAGAAAGAGGAAAAAGAAGAAAAGAAAGATGATTTTGCAAGACGTGAGTTTTATTACAACTCATTCAGCCGTTCGTTCAGCTTGCCTGAAACCGTTGATGTGGAAAACATCAAGGCGGATTACAAAAATGGGATTTTGAACGTTGTTTTGCCTAAAAAAGAGGAAACTAAGGTTACCCGCGAGATTAAAATCTCATAATGGCAAAAACAATCTGAATCTGAAAAAAAAGTCCGGCTGCGTACGCAGCCGGACTTTTTTTATTTAACCTCTTCTCCTCTTTTTCCTTAGCTGGTTACGCGTAAGTGTTTCAAAATCTTGTGGTAAAAGATCAGGCATGTTTAATAAATCGGGTTAGCTATGGAAGCATCTTTAACATGTTCACCTCTTTTTCGGTGAGCTTACGCCATTTTCCTCGTGGGATGTCTTTTTTGGTCAGACTGGCAAACATCACCCTGTCGAGACGAACAACCTTGTATCCAAGATGCTCAAAAACCCTGCGAACAATCCGGTTTCTACCCGAGTGTATCTCTATTCCCACTTCCGTTTTATCGTGAGCCTTTTGATCATAAGCAATTTTATCGGGCTTTATGGCACCATCTTCCAACTCAATGCCGGCAGCAATTTCCAAAAGATGACTTTTGGTGAGCGGTTTATCTAACACCACGTGATACAACTTTTTAACCCCATGCCTGGGATGGGTAAGTTTTTTAGCCAATTCGCCATCGTTGGTAAACAGCAGAAGTCCGGTAGTATTTTTATCAAGACGTCCTACAGGATAAATTCTTTCGTTGCAGGCGTTTTGTACCAGCGACATCACAATTTTTCTGTCTTGTGGATCGCTGGAGGTGGTTATAAAGTCTTTGGGTTTGTTAAGCATTATGTATTGCAACTTTTCAGCCCTCAGGGTTTGATCGCCATACATCACTTTGTCGGTACGTTTTACTTTTGTACCCATCTCAACAACCACTTTTCCGTTAACGGTTACAGCCCCACTTTCAATGAGTCTGTCGGCTTCACGACGTGAACATACCCCTGCATCGGCCAGAAATTTGTTTAACCGTATTAATCCGTCAGAATTTATTTTGGGTTGTTGCGTCCGGCTTGCTTTCTTTTTAAACTTGTGTTCGGTTGAGTCGGCTTTGGGAGCGAAGCTCTTTCGCTTTTTGGTGGTTTTTTTAATGAATTTATCAAATCCACCTTTTTTCTTATCCATAGTTAATCAAATATTTGACCTGCAAAAGTACACAAAAGTGGTTGATTAGTTGCATAGCGTGTCAAATTTCAGTATATTTAACAATTGAAAAAAATGATTCTATGTACAATAATAAAAATTTGGTCATCGTTCCCGTCAACTTTTCAGAAGAGGCGGAAAACGGTGCTGTTTACGCTTTGCAAATAGCCACAGGCATCAATGCCAACATTGTATTACTGAACGCCTACTTTAACCCCGCCCTGTATGTTCCGGGAATGCTCGAGCCATATTCGAACCTTGTTAGTATTGAGGAAGACATCAGAGCATTGGAAAAGGAGGCGTACATTAACCTTGTGGCATTAAAGCAGCTACTTGACGAGAGAATTAACAAAGAGGGCATCTCAAATGTTGAAGTTGCCTACGATTTAGTTCAGGGATATCCTGTTAACGCAATTCTATCGTATGCCGATGAGTTTAAACCCAACGTGATTGTGATGGGATCACCGGGGAAAAAGCCGGGTGGTACCACAGCCTTTGGAAAAGTTACCACCCGAATCATGGAAAAAGCCAATATGCCGGTAATTGCCGTGCCAATAGGCTATAGCGCCGAGCAATTTACAAAACCCCAAAAAGTACTCTACCTCACCAGTCTCGATAATACCGACTACTCAGCCCTTGAACGACTGACAGGTTTTGCCAGGTTTTTTGATGCCCGCATACTTTGCGTCCACACTTCCACCATCCAAAGTAACGAATCAGATGAAGAAAAGATGCGGGGAATAAAAAAATATATTATTAAACAGTTGGGGGTAACTAACCTGGAATGCGGCATTCTGGAAACAGCTAACCCGTTGTCAGGCCTTGAAAAATTTATTAACGAACGGGGTGTTGACATCATTGCCTTTTCAACTCAAAAACGAAATGTGCTGCTCAGGTTTTTTATACCCGATTCAAGCCACTGTTATTTACATCAAACAGGCATACCACTACTGGTGTATCACGCCCGGTAAGGCAGACTTATCGCTTTCGCGAAGCTAAATCCGACAAAATATAATACCCGGTTACCGTCAAAACAAAAAGTCCGCATAGCCACAGCTCGCAATGCCCAATTATTAGCTTTAACACCAACAACATAACCAGCATCAGCAAGGTTATCCACCCTAGGTATTGCTGAAACCTTTTTGATTTTATCAGTCTGTCATACCACTTCATAAGCCTGGTGTAAATGCATCGATAATATGATTAATGGTATGGGATTGGTTGGTTAGCACAATGGAAACAATGTCGTACCGTACGCCGCCCTCCCAGTCTGTTTTATCAACATAGTCCTGTGCCGCGCTTATCAGAAGTTTTTGTTTTTTAGCATCCACCGCCTCTTCGGGGTAGCCAAAATAGTCGGTACTACGTGTTTTAACCTCCACGATAACCAGCTCACCGTTATCTATGGCAATAACATCAATCTCCTTGTGGATACTGCGCCAGTTGGTTTCCAAAATCTCATACCCTTTCGATTTAAGATGCTGAACTGCGAGAGCTTCCCCCTTCTTTCCCATTTCAATGTGTTTGGCCATAAATCAAGTTAAGTTGATAAGCGAAGATAGGAAACTTTTGGAAATGATTCGTTGCTTTGTTTTCGGATTTTCCTTAAAAATATTTTTATTCAACTGTAAGATTATTACCTTTGAAAAGTGTAACGAGTTTAAAAACCAGTCATTATGAAAAATCTATTAACCCTAGTTTTGTTAATTGTAACGGCCTTTACCCTCGAAAGCCGGCCAACTGCCATCCATCGCGACCTGATAACCATAACCGTTTACACGGAAAATTGTTTAAGCAATCCCATCGACAGCGTATCGATAAAGCTAATACAAAAGGATTCGCCTTATCAAACATGGACAAGCCTAAGCGATACTGTCGGTTTTGTACAATTCGACACCATTCCCACCGGCACTTACGATATTGTTGCTTTTAAAAGGGGATGCCAGGAATCCGAATTACAAAACATCTCCATTACCTCCAACTATACGACCCATATTACACTTGACCGAAAGCTTTACAAAGTACGCAATCTGCATGTAGATTCATTAACCTCGGAAGTAACTTGGGATAAACCGCTTATTACTGCTTTAAATACAGATTTTGAAGCAGCCACCTTTCCCCCCGAAAACTGGCAAATTGAAACAGACGGTGAAGGATGGTATCAATCAAGTATATCCGACAGTCTGTTTAACAACTGGACTATCCCGGCATGGCCCGGCCAATATGCCATAGTCAACCATGACTACTCAACGCAGGGAGGTAGTTACGACTATCTTATCACCTCTGAAATCGATGTAAGGGTTAGCAATCAGCTTAAACTCTGTTTCGACAGCTATTACGATTCGCTTTACGGTGGAACGGCAAAGGTTGAATATAGTGCCGATAACGGTGCTACGTGGCAACTGCTGAAACAACTTTCGCCCGATACGATATGGCAAAAAGATACTGTTGATTTATCACCCATCACCCAAAGCGGGATAGAAAACATTAAAATCCGGTTTAACTTCACAGCCGGAAACGGGCCATTATACGACGGCTGGGCTATTGACAATGTAAACATACATGGAGAAGAGGCCTGGTACGAAGGGTTTGAATTGTATTTCAATAATAACTTCTTCGACAGCTTGCCTCACGATCAGTTTTCATATTTTTTGAATGATCTGATTTATGGCACATCTTATACCGCCAGCCTGAAGGCAACAGGAGAATGTACTATGTCGGAAGAGGTTTTGTATCAGTGGATATCTCGTTATTTGTATCCACCGCGAAATGCACACGAAAACTATACCTATAATACCAGTGTCGTTTCTTTTTTATGGTTGCCACCCCAAAAATGCGATACTACCTGCCATGTTCCTTACGGTTTACTGTCTTACAACATCTTTCGCAACGGAGCACTCATTAGTAACACGCCTTACAACAACGAACCTGATACGTCCGAATATGTTTATACCGACCCATTTGTAATGCCCGGCACCTATTATTATCAGGCTACTGCCCTGTACGATCTGGCACAATTTGGTTATCCCGGTGAAATCGGCGAGTCAATGATTACTCCCGTTGATACCATTACCGTGATATGGGGATACGACCTCCCTTTTAGCGAAAATTGGGATCTGGGTTCATTTAATTTTAATAACTGGACGATTGAAACAAATAACTGGATTATCAACAGCACTTCAGGCGACAATGCCCCTTCAGCTCAATTTATCAATACACCTCATTTAACGAATGACTATGAATCATGCTTAACCTCCTCTCCCATTAAGGCCGACAGCATTACCGAAGGCGAAATATGGCTCGATGGCAACCTGAAACTTGACGACCTGAACGAAACCGGCGAAGAGCATCTTGTCGTTGAAGTATATAACGGCGAACAGTGGTATCAGGTTTACGATGTGGCAAACCACGGTAGTTTTGATTTTGATGAAGGACAGATTCATCTTAATATTTCCGATTATACAAAAGGTAAAGTTTTTCAAATAAGGTTTAAAGCAACAGGGCAAAACTCTGCTGACATCAATTCATGGTTTATTGATAACATAAACATTTACAGAACTTGTGATGCACCTTCTGATTTTACGGGAGAATATTTTTGGGAAGGCCCGGGTGCAAATGGTTATGGGGTTCAACTTGAGTGGGAAGCTCCCACAATGCCCATGGGGCCAAGATGGATATTTTGGGGGTATGGAGAAAACAGTTCGGCAATTGGCTTGGCAGATGGCGGTGATTTTTCGGTGGCTGCACGATGGGATAGTAATCAAATTGCTGAATATGTAGGGGGTAGTATTACCAAAATGGAAATCTATATTCAGGATACTGATTATTCCAACCTCATCCTTAAGGTATGGAAAGGAGCTGAAGCATCCAGTCTTGTTTATAGTGAAGATGTAACGAGTTCGATTGTAGCAAACACTTTTAACGAATTTACGCTTTCCTCACCGGTTTTAATTGAAGAGGGTGACGAAATATGGGTTGGTTATACCATTCTTGGACAAGCATTCGGGGTTTGTCCAGCCGGAACTGATGCCGGGCCTGCATTTACGGGAAATGGCGACAAAATAACAACTGATGGCGTTACCTGGGAAAATCTTTCCGATTTTGGTTATGATATGAACTGGAACATAGCCATGCATATTGAAACGATTTACTTTAATTCTTCACGCTCACAGACTAAAACGGATGGTACAGTTTATACTACTCCGGGAGCAACCCTGTCGCTGAGTGAAATGAATCCGAGCCCGGTAAAAATGAAGACCGGTAATTCTAAAGAATTTAGTGGTTTTACCATTTATAGAAGTGAGACAGGAAATAAAGGAGATTACGTGCCCTACAAGACGGTTCCGTACAAAGAGGGTACTACTCATTACAACTTAAAGGATATGTATCCGAATGTCAACTCTCAGCAAACTTACTGGTATAAAGTAAGCGCGAATTGGACAAGTGATCTGGATAATTGTGAATCGGGATTTGCCAATTCTCAACTAAACCCTGAGGAAGATTTTGTTGAAATTTTTGTAACCGGAGTAAATGAACTACAAGCAGGTTCCGTCACACTTTACCCTAATCCCGCAACAAATAGCATCACCATTACATCAACACGGGGAATTGAAAAACTGACTGTATTCAATGCTACAGGTCAGATGGTTGAGCAAATATCACTTGGCAACAAACAACAAATAGTACTTAATACTTCAAAATACAAAGCCGGGGTTTACCATGCCAAAATAGAAACCGGTTCAATAACAAATTCAGAAAAAATTGTTAAACGGTTTGTTGTTGTAAAATAATATTTGAATATCGAACACCAAAGCAGTCAGGGCTCTTTATCTCCAATAAAATTTATGTTTTAAACTCTTGCCGATTTTCTTGATATTTCATCTGCCATAGAGTACCTTTGTTGCATTAATTAATTATCATGTAAAAAGCGATATCATTGAGTCCACTCATCATTAACAAATATTGTTTTGATACCCTTTTGTGATATTTAACATCAAATGGAACAATTCAGCCCTATAGAAAAACAGGAATCACTGGATGTGCTTAATTATCAAATTAGGTCGTGCAAAAAATGCGGACTGCACACTACCCGCAAACATGCTCTTGTCGGCGAAGGAAACATTAATGCTAACATCATGTTCGTGGCGCTTTCACCGGGAGCAAAAGAGGATGTCCAAAACAAAATGTTTGTAGGCCCTTCGGGAAAGGTCTTTAACAAGTTACTGTATGCCGCAGGCATTGACAGAAACAGGGTTTTTATGACTAACCTGGTAAAATGCATCTTACCCGGAAACCGAAAACCCAAAGTCGATGAAATTGAATCGTGTAGCCTGTTTTTAAATGATGAAATAGCCATTATTCAGCCCAAAATAATTGTTCCTTTAGGCTATTATGCCACCCGTTCAATTTTATTAAAATTCAATGCAAATCCTGATTACGCTGCCATGAGTTTTAAAAACATTAACGGACAGCTATTAAATTTTAGCGGCGTAAAAGTTTATCCGCTAACCCACCCGTCGGCATTACTTTACAACCCCTCGTTTGAAGCAGTGACCATCGAAAAATATAAAAATTTAAAAGGTCTCACAGAATAAAAGATAAGCAGATGAAGAAGACAAAAAAAATAGGAATTATCATTTGTGATCGTTATCGAAACTGTGCCGGCGGTAAATGTTTTCGTGCCATGAAAAACCACGAAGGAGCTTTCAGCATATACGACAGCGATACTGATTTGGAAATTGCAGGCTACACCTCCTGTGGAGGATGTCCCGGTGGAAACATCGAATATGCTCCTGCCGAAATGATTAAAAACGGAGTGGAAGTTATTCATTTTGCAACAGGGTTTGTGGTGGGTTATCCCCCTTGCCCGTACATCAGTCATTTTAAATCGTTTATCGAAGAAAACTATAAAATCCCCGTTGTCATAGGAACCCATCCTATTCCTGAGAAGTATTTAAAAGTCCATAAAAAATTAGGTACATGGAAAACAGAAGTGTGGCAAAAAATGATTGCCTCTACACTTTGTGATAAAAAAACCCGCCTGTCATACGACTAAATATGAAGAGACAAAAACAATGTAAATGGTTTCCCGTTTGCCCCATGAAATTTTTTTTGGAACAAGGTAAATTGGATCGTTATTGGGTAGATAAGTATTGTCAGGGCAACTGGGAAAAGTGTGTCCGCTATCAAAAAGAAGAAGCGGGAATATATCATCCTGATAATATGATGCCTAACGGAATAATAAATGTTAACTTAAAATAGTATTATGAAAATAAAATTAGCTTTTGCAGTAAATCAAACAAACGAATTTGAAGAAAGACATTTTGGAGATACTTATAAATTCTTAATTTACGAGTCTGAAAATGACTCGTTTAACTTAGTTTCAGAACAAATAAATATTTATAAGAACTTGCCTCACGGAACAAAAAACAAAGGCGACAGTATTACTGAATTATTAAAGAAGCATGAAATCAATGTACTAATATCAATGCAATTTGGTAGAAATTTAACCATTGTAAATAAAAGTTTTATTCCAGTCGCCGTTTCGCATAACACCCCGGATGAAGTGATAAAGATTATAAAAAAACAAATACACTGGATTGAAGATGAATTAAATAACAACACTTCAGACTATAGCCTGTTTACTATAAATTCAGGCATTATGAAATCTAAAATTGAAGAGTGAGTTCACTTTGAAAAGCAATTTATTTTAAAACAAAGAGATATGTATAAATACCTTTTCGGCCCTGTGCCATCACGACGATTGGGAATGTCGTTGGGAGTAGATTTAGTTCCTAAAAAAGTTTGTTCACTCGATTGTGTCTATTGTGAAGTGGGCCATACCACGAAGCTCACCACCGGAAGAATGGAATACATTCCTTACGATAAGGTAATAGCTGAGTTGACAGATTACTTTCATAATAATCCTAATCCCGATTACATTACCTTCTCAGGTTCGGGGGAGCCAACCCTAAACTCGAAAATAGGGGATGTGTTACGGTTTGTTAAGCACGAAAAACCAGAAATCCCAGTGGCTGTATTAACCAACGGAACACTGCTTTACGATAAAAAAGTCCGCAGTGAGCTTGTCAATGCCGATGTCGTTCTCCCATCGCTTGATGCCGTGACTGAACATACTTTTCAAAAAATAAACCGCCCGGCCAACGAGCTCAAGGTTAATGAGTATATAAAGGGTCTTGTTGAGTTTAGAAAAGAATATACCGGGCAGATATGGCTTGAAGTATTTATCTTGCCCGGATACAATGATAATGTTGACGATTTAAAAGCAATGAAAAAAGCCTTTGAGCAAATAAAGCCCGATGAAATTCAGTTAAATACGCTCGACCGCCCCGGTACAGTAAAAGGCCTCACCCCTGCCAGTAAAGATGGCTTACAAAAAATAGTTGATTTTTGGAAGCTTCCAAACGTGGTGATTATTGCAGCTGCTCCCGAAAGAAAAAAGATAAAATCGTACCGTAAAGATGCAGAAACTACTATTCTTGA
>Ga0164318_10000261_pt1 | contig 37251 bp, 62 predicted proteins | sample GuaBasSedimGuay9_FD_113734 | JGI IMG/M metagenome (GOLD analysis project Ga0164318, IMG submission 113734) | Subseafloor sediment microbial communities from Guaymas Basin, Gulf of California, Mexico - Guay9, Core 4571-4, 0-3 cm | ecosystem: Environmental > Aquatic > Marine > Hydrothermal vents...
AACGAAAAATGAAAGCAATATTAGAATATAATGGTTTTTTAAAAAGGATGTATATCTCCCAACCAATACCGATAATCAGAATCCTAAACCCTAAGCCAGTTCGGGCTATAGAAGCAGGGACGAAGTTAGACCCAAGCTCGCATGCAGAGATTTGGGAATTTAAATATAAAGGAAGGATTGCTGATGATATTTGTCTTTACCAAAAAATTACTAAAATTAAAAAAGGAAAAAAATGAAAAAACTAATCTTACCTCTAATTCTATTTTCTATAGCCTTTTATATTATCGTTTCGTCTTTCAAAAAGATAACAAGTATTCCTATATATCTTGAAAAGGATTACATAGACCAAAGAGTTAGACAGAAACTATCAGAAAGGGGCTGTAATATAGATAATCCACAATCGTTTAGTAATTTGCCAATGTGGAGGCAACCCTGTAGGAGGGGAGAATGAAAAAAGTTAGATTTAGAGTTTGGCAGACATTTCACAAAAAGATGTTAACTGTTACCGATTTACATTTTGATAAGAATGGAAACATAAAGGGAGTTACGGTTAGAAATACCCCCGACACCATCCCCACAACAATATCTTATGGATTAGAAAAAGATTTTGGGTTGACCTATGAAGGAAAAGAGACATTAGTTTTGATACAATCTACCAACCTAAAGGATAAAAACGGAAAGGAGATATTTGAGGGAGATATTGTTAAAAGTCAAAAAAAGGATGATGTTGTTAGATTTTCTAAATACCAACCACCTAAAATACAAGAAGTCTTTTTCAGTGAACGATATGTGTGTTTAATGTTGCGAGATGTTAAAACAAAACAAGAAGATTTTTTGGATAGGGAACAATTTGAAAAATGGAGAGATTTTGAGATTATCGGTAATATTTATGAAAATCCTGAATTACTTAAGGAGGACAAATGAAACTAGATAGAACCTGTCAACCATTTTCAGTCGAGGCAGTATTCATTTCGTTTCTTGTTAATGGAAAGAAGCTACTTGGGGAGTATTCTAACTCAAAATATCAAAAGCAATTAAAAAGATTTGCCAACGACAAAGAATATCGAGAAAAGGTGTTTGATTACCTTAACGAACGATTTACATTAAATATTAAAATGGAGGAAAAATGACTAAAGTAGATAATGAACAAATAACATTAGGAGAATTAGAAGAGCAACTAAAAGACGGTGAGTTTGCTGTAGTTGTTACCAAAGATAAAAAGGGCTGGTTTGTCGGGGTTATATCTAACAACTACATTCCTGAAATAGACAAAGAGATAATCTACAAGATAAGCCGACAAGGTGGAGTGATTAAAGACCTAAAGAAGTTTCTAAAAGCGTTAGAGAAAGCTAAATTAGGCGAAGTATTTAAAAACCAAGATGTTACAATGGCATTAACAGGTTTTGAAAGAGTTGCTTTGATTAAACAAATTAAAAAGGTATTGAAAAATGAAAAATAAAAGAATAATTGTAGAAACTGATTTTGACAACAACAAGACTACGGTTGAAACAAACTACTCTATCAGACAAACCATCTTTATCTTAACCGAGGGATTAGCTATGTTAATTTCTAAGGCTGTTAAAAATAAGGAAATGTCATTTAAGGACATTGTAAAAGGACTAAACAAACAACTGAAGGACGCATTTAAGGATTACTCAAAAAAGAGAGAAAGATGAAACACAAACCTAAATACACAGGTTACACCACATCTAAAGCTGGTTTAGCTTATTCTTTTACTGTGAATGAGGATTATTATCACCTTGAAGCGAATAATGGTAAAAAGTATTCAATTCATATTATTGCTAAGAATCCTAAGTTGGGACTAGAAGCATTGATGAAAGCATTTGAGTTATATGTTGAAACAATAAAAAATGAAACACAAAGATAAAGTTAAATTAGCTACCAAAATGAACAATGGTCAGCGAAAGGGAATGTTTTTATCAGACGCCTGGGAGAAACGAAAGCAGGCTATTGCTAAAAGAGTTGCAAAAAAAATAATGAGAGTTAAAAGTTATAAATTAAAAAAGGAATAAATATGGGACCATCAGATTTTAGAGACACAATACTAATTGCTTTGACTGAAGCGAAAGAAGAAGCAAAAAAGCTTGGACGACAAATAGGAGGCAGAGAGATATCGCTTGTTATTACCAAACTTGAAGAAGCGTTATTGTGGGCTAACCAGAGTTATAAATTAAAAGGAACAAATGAAACACAAAGTAATTGACTTCATCAAGGACTACAACCATATCTCACCTTTAGATTTAGAGGAAATACTAGAAACACTTGAGGATTGTGGGTATCTAAACAAAGAAGGAAAAGAGTTTAGGACTGAATTGTGGAAGTTATTTGTTAAAGATAACCCCATAAAGGGGAGCGACTAAGTGTCGGATTAACTTATTATATGAAACAACAAAAAACCAAACAAGTATGGGTTGGAAAGTATGGAAGTAAGGAGTTTACAGACATAAACTGTTTTGACATGTGGGTAAGGGCACTGAGTAAACACACCGATTTATTACCGAACTGTGGCGAAGATGAAGACCGAAACACAACATTATATGTTCCTATGATATCCCAATGGACAAACAACTAATTAAAAAAGTAGAACAAAGTTGGGACGAATTATTTACCTTATTATGTGGTAGAGAGGGAGACGATTGGAGTGAACTAAAGATTACTGTTAAACTGAATAATGGTGAAACTTATGTTAAAAGTTGGCAGGCTAGCCAAAGGAGGAGAAGTGAAGCAAACAGACAATAGACCAAGCGTGGAATTGTTATCATATAAAGGAACACTGTTTCTTAACCTATGGCCTACCAAGAAAAGGGATAAGAAATATCTAGAGTTTATAGGCAAAATGTTTGCAAAGAATGGCTTTCGGATAGAATTGTGCTTTAGAAGACCTGATGATGACAAAACGCAAGTTGGACTTAGTATTAGATTAAAGGAGGACAAATGAGAGTTAGAAGCATAATAAAGACTACACCTATCAGTAATATGGATGAGGTATCAAATAGTTTAGTAATTGAATCTGCCTTTGATGACAAAAAAGTTGTCCTTACCACAGAACACGATGCTGTAGTGGTTGATATTGAAGAATTGAAAAAAGCTATTTATTTTGTTGAAGATAGTTTTATAAAATGAACACAATACCTAAAGAATACCTGTTTAATAAAAGAAAGTTTGAAATTATCTTTAAGTTTAATGGAAAGACATACACAATGCACGATGTTGGGTCATATAGTCTCTACCATATTTATGAAGACGGTAATAATAGTTGCGATTGTAATAGAAGTCTCCTTATTAGAAAACACTGTGACAAAAACTTTCCGATAATGGATTGTGGTGAAAAGATTAAGCTAGTATCAATAAGGGAGGTCTCATGAACACAATACCTAAAAAATACCTACCAAGAGGAAACAAGGGAATTAGGAAAGAGAAAGATGTTTGGCTACATTCTGAAGATAAAAAGATCTTTGCTAAGTATTACAGAAAAGCTACTATCAGAGCTAGAAAGCTGTATACAGTAGGAACACAACCTTATATTAAAGCTAAAGAAATGCTTAAAACTATGAGTGTTAAAGAAATAGGTGTTAAATTGAACCGAAGTGAAAGGTGGGTTAATTGGGTTAAACTAAAATGAGAATATTTATGGTATAATGAGAAAATTAATAATTGTCTGGCTGGAAGAGTCAGAAAAAAGGAGGATTTATGGCAAATAAATTAGTAAAAGAAGTAGGCACATTATATACAAAGAAAGAGTTGCTTGAAAGAAAATATAAAAGGACGATAAGGGAGAAGAAGATTTCAAGAGTCAGGTCGGCAATAGTGCGTTCTCAATTAGTAGAAGCATATAAAATACTTGAAAGTATTAGATTTGACTATGTATCTGATACTGCTTTTAGAGAAAAGGTCGTCAGAGCAAAGCAAAGTATTGAAAATGCAATAGATGATTTTCTTATGAGTGATAGCTACTGGGAGAAAAGGGTAGACTTTTTTACAAAAATGTCCTTAAAAGAATATAAAAGTTATATTAGTCAGAGTGCGATGCCCCCAGTTAAGTTAAATGAAAGTTAAGTATGTCAAATTATGGATTAAGAGAGGTAGGGATACTAAGTGGTTGATAAGATACCGCAAACGAGCAATCTACCGAAAAATCGTGCCTACAAACGACCCAAAAACTCTTTTTAAAGTAAAAGTGGTATATAATGCTAGTGGATACAAATCAACACCTTTAAACGAGTCTAATTGGGACACCGCAAGTAATATAAAAAAAATGTTATCAATTTTTATAGAGCAAAGCCTCTTAAATACAATATGAAATATACAATCTCCACCAAAGTCTTTGATACAAAAGAAGAAGCATTAGATATGTTAGAACGATACAGAGAATGGGAAATACTTAATCCTGAAAGCAAGGTTTTTGAAGTTTCTAAAATATATGATGTTAAATTATCTTTAGATGAACACAAAGAAACTGAAAACAAAGAAACTGAAAGCTAAGTGTTGGAGGACTTTTTCCAACTATATCCGTATGCGAGATTGTCTAGAAACGACTGGAACAACTGAAAGGGGTAGATGTTGCACCTGCGGTAAAATAATCCCTTACAAAGGCTCTCACGCTGGTCATTTCTTACCCGGTAGACACAATGCTAATTTATTTGACGAACACGGTTGCCATTTACAATGTGTTCACTGCAATACTTATCTTCAAGGAGCTGGAGCGGAGTATTATAAATTTATGCTAAACAAATACGGTCAAAAAGAAATCGACCGTTTAATGAAACAAAACAGAACGACTAAAAAATGGAAACCAGGTGAACTAAAAGAACTCGAGCAACACTTTAGAGATAAAATCGGTGAAATTACTTGTTCAAAAAACTTACCATTCTAAAAGGAGTAGGTATGTTTGGTGGTATAAAAATTAACGATTAACATTCCTAATCTCTAAATTAGGATTTTTAGGGTGAACCTCTATACCCCCCTCTAAAACTACTCTTGGTTCTATATACCAATCCTTTCCACCAACTAAAGATGGTAGTTTATGTCTAGGGATTACTTTAATAATTTCTCTCCATTTGTCTGGTTTAATTCTACCTTCCATATTTTTTTGACTTTAAACCTATAATTGTTATAATATCCCAAAAGACACTTCAAAACCAATTCGGCGTTGAGTTTTAAATGAGGTGTCTTTTTACTTTAGCTTTTTTAGATAATCAGAAATTGCCCCGTAAAGTGCCAATAGTAAAACCCAACTGGCTTGCTTAAAAGGAACTTCTTGTTGCAATAATCCGAAGAACACTGACAAGGCGGGAGCGGTGAACTTCAATAAGTTTACCCCCCATTTCTTTAGGTTCTTTTTATCTTTGATTACAAGTTTCATTTTATGTTTAACAAATAAATTTGGTCAACTCTACTTCGGATATATTTCAAATCATCACACAAACTTTGAATAGCACTTTCATTAGCTGATACTCTCATATCTAATTCTTTTAAACGAAGTGTAATAGGAAATAATTTAGTAGATAACCACAATCCCAAAATTAGAACAATAACACTACTACCTTGAACAACTAATGTAACAATGTGTTGTTGAAACCAACTCTTTAATGTAGTTTTCATTTTCCTAGCAATTTCTTTAACAGAATAACAACTAGTTGAACAAAATTAAGTTTAGAATAATCTCTTTCTAGAGCCTTTTCATACAGTCTTCTATATTGGTTCTTTTGTCCGTCCGCTATACTAATTGCTTCCTCTACTTTCGATATTTTCCTATTAGCAGACACTAATTCGGACTGCTGTTTTTCCAATTTTAATTTTAATTCCTTATTTTCCCTCTTTAATTCCTTGATATTTTGTTCTAATGACTTCGTAAGAGTTTGGCAAGTGTCTAAGGTTTTACGAACATTCTCCAAATCTACCCAAGCACCATACATTTCACGAACATCACCTTCGGTGTATTTACCTTTTTCTTTTAAGAATTTGGCTATTTCATTCATAGGTGGCTCCTCTGGCTTATTATAACTTTTTGGGACTAGAAAACCAATAACATTCGTATACCGATTACTTTCTAATTGGAATATCCTAGATGACCAGTTTTGAGCCCAGTTTTTAAGTATTCCTTTAGTAGAACCTTTAGCTACAATAGCGATGTGGCCCCACTTATTTGTTGACCACGGTTTCCATACAGCTATCCAACCCTCTTGGGGGATTAAGTCAGGGGTATTTTCAACTTTCTCAAACACCGTTCCCAAAGGGGCGGGAAAGTTAGACCAGTAACCATAAGCCGAACCAGAACCTGATGGTGGGGGACTAATTCCAAATACTTCTTTGATGTAAAGTTTACAGACAGAAAGGCATTCACCTTTATATTGTTTATCAGTAGGATAACCCTTTGATTGACCTAAGTATTTATCTAAGAATTGTTTAAGTGTCATTTTTTATCTCTTTGACTATATCTTTTCATATTAAATAAACAAATGTAAATGTAAAGGAATCGGGATTTGCCCAAGTGGCAGGAGCTGACTCGGTTATTCCATTAAACGGTGGTTCTGTTTTATCTAGTTCTACTGTGGTAGCCGAGTTAAGAACCGCTAAAAGCTGGTATCTGGACGCTCCACTTCTTACGGCACTACCCGTCCCGTGTAAACCACTATCTCCACCATCAGTAATTATTGAAGTTATTGGTAAAGAAAAGGAATACACCCCAGAACCAAAACTCGTTGTATTCCCAGTTACTATCTTACCAAAGGTAAAACATAGTATCCCTTGTAAATAAAACTTCCCAGTAGCAGTGCCATTGCCTAATGAAGGATTGGTTGTTGTAGCAGTCCATTCAGGAGTGTAATTAAAATAATTGGGAAACCCTATCGGACTTGAGGCGTGGGAATAATAATTATCTGTAATCGTAGCGTCGGCTACTGTGTAGTCTGAACCACCAGTTACGGTAAGAACAGTGTTAGCAACCCCTACAACATAAAAGTATTTATATCCTCCACCTTGCTTGAGTCTTATTTTATCCCCTTTGGTATAAATTGCAGTTGCACCACTTGGTACGTTAATTGTAGTAGATGAGGCATAAGTCCAAGTATCACTAACACTAATCCAACCGTCCCAATTTTTATCAGACTGAACTATATTACTATCTTGTATTGCTTTAGGGGTAACTATTTCATCATCGGCTGTACCAGTATTTATTTTAGCTCCAGTTGTTTTAAGAGTAGTAACTAAAGCTGATTTATGTGTTCCGTCTTGGTTGTGTTCTACCACACCCCAATCAACCATATCATTCCAATTGTCAGCAGTCCAAAGTAATTCCACAACCGCCCCTGCACTATGTGCTTGGGCTGTTCCCTCAACTCCCCTAACTGCACTAACGATATTACTTCCACTAACTACACCAACGATTGTTTCCTCTAATGCGGAAGTCGAAGACCCATTACTGTCTACTCTATCAATAACTAATGTAACCGCTGTATCGGTGGGTAGGTTTGTTGCCGAACTTAGCGGAATGGTTGTAACCGAATCATCAGCCACCCCACCACTTCCTATTTGACCAACCCATCGGCGAGCCAATTTTCTTAATTTGTCTGTATTACTTGCCATAATTTCTCCTTATGATACCCAATCAGACGGCACTCGTCTACTAACAAGTGTTCCCCTCGCCTGTAGGGATAAAATTGAATAACTAGTGTCTGCTGTAGTAGATGACACTTTGAATTGAATTGCATATAGTTTGGCTCGTTTTTTAATAGCCTTTTTTGTAATAGCCTGAGTAAAGGTAGAGGGGGTTTGGGTGTAATATACTGCCCACGAACCAGCTCCACCTTTAGAGTTATCGTTTGTAGAAGTCATAAAGAAATCCCCAACCAAATCAGACCCCACGCCTGTGCTGGCACCAAAATTGTCTATAGTTGTCGAACCGATAGTAGTGAAACTGTTATCTTTACCTATACCTAAAATTTTGAAACTAATCGAACCTTTTGGTCTGCCTAATTCCAATACTGCGTCCTTTAGAACTAACATATCTGTTTTGTGTTTAGATACTGGTATAAGGGGGGAGATGTAAGATTGATTAAAAGCCGAACCCAAATCATTGGCGTAGTTTTCTGATAATTCTATTAACTTCGTCCCTGTCATAGGAACATATAAAAAGTGAGTATTACCCGATGTATCTGTGTAGTCTAAAAATTGCCTAGCACCATTATTCCACGACCACGACCAATTCCTCCTTTCCATATCGTAAATTGCAATAGTGTCGTTTCCTGAAGTAGAGTTAGGAACAGAAATAAAAACTTTAGCGTCGTAATAATAAGCACAAATACTAGATATTTTAGATGAAATTAAATTTCTCCAACTAGGACGGATATTACTTGATAATTCCCGTGTTCTTAGAATACCGTAATAATTCTTTTCTGGACCTAAAGAAAACCACCCCTTTCTATTAGGGAACATTAAATCATTATCAGTAGCCACTGTCCCTAATATAGACTCTGTCCCAAACGAACCGATAACTTTAGTAGCTGAAGGTATAGAAAATGAAGTATCCCCTACGGTAGCAGTTGATATGTCTATCTGCCAAATAGCCCCCCTGCCGTCTGGAGTTTTACACAAAGCAGTCGCTACTCCTGAACCTGAACCAGTTTGATAATGTCTAACAACTATCGGCATTTCTCGACCGCCTTTTTCTAAATTTATCCACCCGCCACCATAAAAGTCTGAGAAATTACCTAAATATTGTCCTGTGCCTGAAAAATAAACTTTATATTTACTATCGCTATCATTAGTTGCCCATATTCTATTCCCTGACATACACATCGATTTAAACTTAGGAGCACCAGTAGTATTATCTTCTGGAACAACAACATAAGTATTGATATCTAATGAACCATTATCGGTATAATTTGTATCTATGGTAGAAGTTAATAATGCCTCGTCCCCCGACTCATCAGAAATATAAAGTTGGTATCTATTAGCATTGGCTACGGAGTCCCAACTCCACACCACTTTATCCGTGCTTGAATTCCAGTTATCTCGGTCTTTATTTACACTTATAGAAGCCTCTGTTGAGCCTACCGTTTCACCTACATCGTTTAAGGCGGTTACTTGTGCATATTGAGTAAATGACCCACTTGATAACCCGACTAAAGAAGCGCTAAGGTTAGCAGGAGCGGATATTTCAGTATATGAGGTTAGATTTGTCCCGTCATATCTAGCTAAAGTGTCCGTTCCGTTAGCAATATAAAGGTAACCACTTATTTGTAAAAAATAACACTGTAATCCTGCGGTAAAAGTAGCTCCAGTTACTTCGGTCAAAGCTCCACCGTCGGTAGACTTCCAAACCTTTCCATTACTGATAGTGATAAGTTCTGTTGTTCCGTCTGATTTAACGAATTCACAAGCTCCGTCTATAGTAGAGGCGTGGTCTTTTCCATAATAAGCTGACCCCCATTTAGTTGTCCAAACTCCGTCTTGGGTTTGTAACATATTATTGCTCTCAACCGCAAACTCCGAACTCATTCTAGCCTCATCTATTAAGGTATTAGTCCCGCCTTTGAATTTATCGACGGTTATCTCTATTTTTCGTGGTCGTATTTTACTTGCTGGTATTTTCACGAACCAAACCCCTCCTCTTCAGAAGTATTAAGTGTATCTTGAAACCAAGGTGGCATTATATTCATAGTCTTCATTCCTTCCATTTTCTGTGAGGCAATCGAAGCAGAAGTAATATCTCCCTCATCTCGTCTAAGTTCTGATAAAGCATAAAAGACTGCAAACATTGGGTCTGACATCTCAAAGGTATCTGAACCCGAACTTAATTTAGTTGCCTTTTTGTAATATGAATAATGGATATCGTATCCGCCCGTAATTGTGAGATTGGGGTTAATTTCCAAAGTCGTAGTTGTAAACCAACAAACATAATCGGTTGAGTTTTCATATAACTGTTTTTCTTCTTGTTTAATTACTCTAAGGGCGGTTTTTGATGTTCCACTCCCTAGCCACACATAACCTGAAGCGGCGAATTTGAAATCACTTGGTAAATCGTAAGCAAATGTAGAAGACGCTGTAGTTTTATCTCCGTCTGAGGCGTCTTCTAGTTTTACAAATAACTCATTCCACAATACACCTTCTTCGGTTTCCCATAGATTTATGGCTATATTTATAAGAGAAGTCCAATAAGTGTAATCGCTATCTCCACTTGTAGGAGGTGAATTATCCCCCTCGTAGATAGAGTTTATGTAACTTATGGCGTCGTCTAGTGTATTTATTATTGACATAGTTTTTTGACATTAAAAAAGACCGTCAAAACCGACGGCCTGTATCAATAGTCTTTTTGATAATTGGTAACTTAGTATAACATTCATGTCAAGAACCCCCCTTTTGATACTTTCATTGTAGGTAATTTAGCTACCCTAATCTTTCTTACTTTTTGGGGTTGTTTGATTTTGATAGCTTTGTATAGTTTCTTATCCCTAACAATTTTAGAACTTGGGGCTTTAGTTAGTTTCAAAGGCTTTAATTTACTAGAACTCAATTTAGGCATTTTAACTTTAGATATTGTTATTTTTCGCCTAGTTATCCTTATTTTTCGTCCTTTTCCCCCATAAGACTTAATCTTTCCCCCGCTATTATATTTACTAACACTAACACCCATTTCACGCAATTTCTTAACTACACTTTTAGTTAATACTTTAGCCTCAAGCATTTTGTTTACCGTATCATTAAACTCTTTACCTTTAAGGCCTTTTAATTTACTACTCGCCCACTTAGCCCTTTCATCAACTGTTTGACCCCCACCTGATTTATAAGTGTCTAATTGAGCATTAAATGCCATTTCTGGGCGACTTTCCTCCATCTTAGCAAGCATATCTTTAGCCAAGTTTAATTTCTGTTGATTGTCGGCAATATCATATTGGCGGTCATATTCATCATATTCACTTCTAGCTTCATAAGGTAGCGTTTTAGCTTTTTTCTTATACCTACTTAAATCTGATGCCGTTTCCTTATAAACTGCGTTAAATGTCTCTTGGTCTTGGGGAATAGTTTGGTCAACACTACTATTGATTGGTTCTACCTCTTTAATTTTTATTTTTCCTCGAAGGGCGTCAATCCTTTTTTTAGCAACCTTCTCAGTAATTTTCCCAGTTAATCTAAGTTTATTAACCGACTTTATCTTACCCTGAATACTTTTAGTTTTAGCCTTTGCATAATACTGGTTGGTTTCCTTTTGTTTAGCTACTTGCTCTGGTCCAAATTGCTGGACTTTAATTCCTGGATAAGTTCTTAGGGCTGCTTGTATTGGCGTTAATGTTCTACCGTAAAAGTCTTCCTTACCCTGTAGAGACTTGCTTAAATCAATAAGGTTATTCGCAATGGGGATGTTATATTGTCTGCCAAGATACCTTAATCTATTTATATTTCTTTCTCCAGTAGTGAGTGTTGAACCTGTATATTTATTAGAATTGGGGTCGGCTATAGATTTACCTCTGAAATCAGTATCCGCCATAATAGACAAGAATGGTCCTATATCGGGAGAAGAACCTAACGTCTTTTTGCTTGGGGTTTCAAACGGCATATAATCTGAAATAGTTGAAGAAGTCGAAGATTGTCCTGGTCCGGGATAAGTGTAAACCCCTAATAACCTAGAGGCATTAACTTCTCCCCAAGGTGTCTGGACTGCCATAGAAATATTAGTAAACGGAACTTTAGGACTGCCCAACCTCGCCTCTCTTACCTTTTGGTCTTCTTTGCTTTCTCCTGAAAGCCTACTCATAATGTTTGTGAGAAGTTTCCACGCTATGACCGTCCCTATAACTCTCGCAGGTCTATCTATCATTGCATTTTTTGCCATTCTAACAAAATCACCCTTAAATCTAACAAAGGGGTTTCCAAATACCGGTAACTTAGCCCCGATATCATACAACCAACCAACTGTTCGATAATTTTGAAAACCACGATATGCCCTATCGATAGCCTCTTTATAAGACAGCCCCCTATCAAGCCAAGTTTTCACCGAAGCCACCTTAGCGACATCATCTACTGTCCCATATCCTTTCTCTATAGCATTGAGTATTTTCTTGGCATTACTTTCACCATATTCTAGTTTAATTTTTTTGGCAAAATCCGTTAAATCAGCCTTAAACACATCAGAACCCAAGATACCGTCTTTAACTAGTCTTCTATAAAGCTCTGATTGTTGATTAACCTGTTGTTTCGCCCACTTTTGGTTTTTGGCAAAAGTTATCGGATTTATTCCATTAAACCACGCAAAAACATAATTGCTAGTTTTATTTCCCAACCTTACTGCGGGATTAAATATGGTAAATATCTTTTTATATGTCCTCCTTACGGGATTTCTATCGTAAATCTTTAATAAATCATTAACTCGGTTGGCAAAATCGTTGGTGAAATGAAGCCCAGATATATCATCCATTACATCTTTTCTAACCCACTTACCTGCCAATTCTCCATATGCTTTGTGGTCTGATAATTGCTCAAATCCTGGTTTGGCAACATCTGATACCAACTCGGTTTTTCCTAACCAATCAAACATCTTATGAACCTCATCATTAAAAAGTGTCTGTTGAAGCCTTTTAGCCATTAAGTAGGACGGGTCTTTTATAGAATTAGCCTGTTTCCAATCATCTATATCCTTGCGTTTAATAAACGAAGATAAATCAAATCTCTTTCTTGTCTGTTTTAAGAAGTCCGCCACTTCTGGGGGTAGGTCGTATTGCTCGTATGCACGGGCTATATATTTACCCCCTTTATTTTTCTCCCAAAGTTCCTTACTAATAAAGCCATTTTTGTAATTTGTATCATTTATAAAGTCCGATAGTGTCGAGAAGAATTTAAATGCCTTCAATTCTTTTTCGTTTAAGTCTGCTAATTTGACTTTTTTACCAGCTAACTCTGTGTCCATTACTGACCATATCTTTTCTAAGCTTTTCTTGTTGTTGTCAACCAGTCCAGCACCATAAATTTGAGAATCGTAAGCCAATTTACTAGCATAGTTTGTTCCTCCAATAAACTTACCTAACCTACCTACTGTTTTATCTGTCTTACCCAATTCTCCTAAAAATCCCTGAGCCAATCTCGATATATTTCTAACAACCTTGTTTTTGCTTGTAACACCTTTTTCAACAGTATCGCTTACTGCTTTTTCCGCCTTTCTTAGACTATTTCCAATAAAACCTACACCTTCTTTTGTGCCTGTTTGAAATGTTTCACCTTTAGGGGTTACTGTCCCATATATAGTTTGCTCTATAGCCTTGAGTTTATCTTTGGGATATTTTATTTTGGCCGAAGAAATCTTAATCGGTTGAGTAAGGTCTATCTTTCCACCCATTTTCTGTTGAATTGGTAGGTTTTTATACTTTTGAACCACATCACCTATTGTTTTTTTGATAACTGGACTCATCTTTGCGACATCTCCAATAGAGTCAACACCAGCGAAACCTATATTTGTTACTAGATTTTCTACAAACTCTCTTTTCATTGCGTCTGTCCATTTCTCCTTATCGCTACTGTTTAATGTTGCCCAAACTGGTGTTTCTACCATTGTTTCAATAACGGCACTCTTGAATAACTTCTTGCCTGCTACATCCGCCCATTTTTTAATTGATTGCTTTAGAGTATCTGCGGTCAAGGATACATTTAATGATTTGTTTGTTAGTGGTTTAAGTGCGGGGATATAATTAGCTAAGCTATTTACTAAAGAATTAGTCAATCGTGTTGTTCCTGCATTAGCCAAGCCTTGACCAAAACCTTGTTTGAAAACCGTAGCGTTATTTTGAGTAAGGGGTTTTTTGTTTATGACATTAGACCCCATATTAAGAGCTGTGTTAAAAACCCCACCACCTAAAGCTGAGGTTAGAGCAATATTTGGTTTCGCTAATCCATATGCTGTCATACCTGCCGACAATGAGTGTTTTATATCTTGCCAAGGTTTGTAGTTTGTGGGTAGTTGCGATTGAGTATTATCTACCTTGTGTCTAAGCGCTACAGCAGGAGATGAGTATTCATATAAGTTTAATAAACTTTTACCTTGTTTTAATCTATTAAGAGTAGGTTTAACTAAATCTTGTGTTTGGCGTTGGAAATTAGCTAGATTTTGTCCAGTTTTAGACGACCAAAAGTTATCCCCTTTGTTATAAGTAGGATTAAGAGTTTGTGAGAAACTTTTAAGGTTTTTAGTTTTATCAGCGATATTAACTAAAGGTGCGAACCTACCACCACGAACCCAACCCTCATCGTCCATTGTTTTGTTAAAGATAGATTTTATCTTGGATAGTAAATCCATTTAACCTCCTTTAACTGATAACATTTCCGAAGATGTCTTTTTCTTTCGTATTGGCGTTACCGTAGTAAACTGGTAATGTATAATTCCCTCCTGATATTTGAGGAGTGCCTTGGAATACTTGACCTTGCGGAAGATTAGCCTTAAATCCTGCTACACCTTGCATATTTTGTCTCAATTCAGCAAGATTTTTAGAATTTCCAATTGCCCACTGGTCTAACATCGACCTTCTATTTGAAGCCTCTTGGTCTATAGCATTTAATCTCTGTAATGCTTGATTTAGTAAGGTTTGGGATAGTGCGGCTAAATCCTTTCCCCTACCTACACCAGCCTGACCTATTTGACTTCTAATAGCATTTTGTTGTTCGTTGAACCAATTACCTAATTCAAGAACTTTGTTGTCCCTTTCAGTCGCAAGATTTCTTGTTTCTTGGTCGTAGATAGTTTTAAGGTTTGTTTCTCTTCGTCCTATCTCGCCTAATTGGTCTGCGGTTTGGGACATAATATCCCCTCTCGCTTTACTTCCTAATTTCGTTAAAGCATAGGAGTATTGATTAGCGGCGGAACTATCACCAGCACCTCTCGAACCTAAATAGACATTCCCTGACATAAACATATTTCGTATGTTTGAAGCCATATCTTTTAAGTTTCTTGATTGGTTCTTTTCTAACGAAGCTCTTTCACCCTCTAGGTTAGTCAAACCAGTATCTCTTTCAACTCCCAAATTACCCACACCAGTATTGTATTGGTTTTGGATAATCCCTTCTTGAGCTGATTTTTGTCCAGGCAAACCTTGATTCAACATATTGTTTAGTTGCCCTATGTAAGAGTCCCAACCCGAATTTATATCGTTTCGCATTTGTGCAGAGTAATCAACACCGCCACCTCCACCAGGACCTCCAGTAGCGTTGTAATCGGCTCTCATAGCATTAACATCAGTCCACCCTCTATCTCTATATGCCTGTTCATTAAATCCGCCACCCGAATTACTTGGTGGAATACTTGAATTAAAGTCTGTATTCTGTTGTGTAGTTGGGGATTGAGCATAAGTCGCTCTTCCACCCGTATACCTTGTTGGTCCACCAGCTATCCATTCACTTATACCACCTTCTGGCTTACCCAATTGTTGTCCCAACCACTCAACGCTATTGCCTAATGTTTGTCGAATTGGCGACTGCCTCATCGTTTGACTTCTAATTTTCTCTCTAGCAAGCTGTGCGGTGCTTTTTAAGTTTGGCCATACATTAGCTAAGGAAAACATATTATTTTGTTAATTCAATAATTAATTCTTTAATTCTCACAAGTTGTGTGGTGTTTTTGTCTATTGAACCACCTAATTGATTGAGAATAGGAAACACCCTTTGATAGAAACCCCTTGCAGGAAGTTCTGTAGCATCTCTTAAGAATAAATCTAATAACTCGTCTTTAAGCTCTCTGAGCTTGTCTACTTTCTTTTCTTGAAACTTCTTTTTTTTCATAGTCTATTAAAAAAATAAAAAGCCCCCGTAAGGGAGCTGTGTTGTTGGAATGTCCAACATATTGCTGACTTATTCTAACCACAAGTGTTAGGATTTGTCAACCATTGAGAACCATTTAGCATAATCCTCGATATGGTCTTTACATTGCCAATTCTTTTTTACCTCATTAAAAGCGTTTTCACCCATCTGTTTTCTTAATTCCTTGTCGTCTATTAACTTTTTAATAGATTGATACCAATCTTCTGATGTTTTAGCGAGAAACCCTGTATTTTTAACCGCTTCTCGGTATTGTCTTATATCTTGATATACACCTGGTTTTTTAGCAGATGACATTTCTAAGAATTTAATTGAACTTTTAGCTTTAGTGTAGGTGCTTTCCTTTAATGGAACAACCATAATATCAGAATTGTCCATAAAATAAGGAAACTTCTCTTTAATCCACCCATAAACATCGACATCTCCAAAGGCATTTTCGTATCTCATTCCCCACATTTTTTTTAGTTTAGGCATCATCGCACCTACGGTTATGAGTTTCACATTAGGATATTCTTTCATTATCTTATCTATCCCTAAAACAAATTCATTTTCTTCTAGGTCAATAAAATGGGTAGTTGAGCCAAAATGAAGTAATACAATCTCGTGTGTATCTTTAAACTTACTTCTATGGGAGTATAAATCTAAATCTATGTAATTTGGGAAAACTTTTATTTCTTTTTGATTAGTTTCGTGTCTGATTATGTTTTTTAAGTATCTTGAGGTAGTTGTCATATAATCCACCTCGTTGCATATAGTAGTGAAATTCTTTATTCCCTCACTGCCACGCTTATAAACTTTATGAGCCTGATTGTCTGGTAAAACACTCCATAATGCGTCGTCTACATCTAACACTAATTTAGTCTTATGGTGTTTAGCATAAATCTTCATATGGGCGAAACCCCAAGCGTCGTTTAAGTAATTGAAGTAAATAATGTCGTATTTTTCTGCTACTTCTAGCCAATTCATCTTTTCTTTAGGGTTAAATATATGGATATCAAAATCGGGGTGTTTAGATAAATGCTCCATTGGTTGTATTATCCGGGCAAAATCCACTCCTGATACCCTATACTCTGTGCCGTGACTTGGAAATGCGAAGATTCTAATTTTGTGTTTCATTGATAAACCTTTCTAGCTTTCGCTCAAAAATACTAACTAAATGTTCGTAATGCTTTCTAAATCTAGCCGTGTCTAACTTTTTATCCTTTTTCCAACCTAATCCATTTATACCTGGTTCATAAAGACTAAAATCTTTTAGCTTGTCGCTTAAAACCACCACTCTACACCCACACAATCTAGCGACTTCAAACATAGCCGACCTATGGTCGTAAGAATATAAAACCTCACACTCGTTTAAAAAATCTGCTAATTTCTGTTGGTCTTGGGCAAAAGCTCTGTTAATAATAATACAGTCTTTGGGGTGTAGTCCTAAATCCTTTCCCTTTCCGAATAATACTGCTTTTTTGGTTCTTTTTCTGTGTTGGTCTTTAAATATGTGTAAGTTTAATATAGGTAAGAACATTGTGTGTTTTTCGTCTGTTTTATGCACAATTCTGGAAAAGCTATATATCTTATCTGTGGGGGGGTATGAGGTTGGTCCTGGTATTCCGTTTGATGACATCTCTCCTAATGGGGCTAATATATATCTAACGACCGTTTTAGCATTAAACGGATTACCATTAACTATTTCGGGATAAATGGCTATCGTGTCGGCTTGGACTCTCCTATTCATATAGGCTATTTGTCCTTTGGATAGCAACCAACCGTATAATCCCCACATAACCCTCACTCCACCTGATACTACATTCTGACCAACTAAATCCGGCGACATTAAAGAATAAGGCTTCATATTGTTATGGTTACTCCTTTATAAGCTATGTCTTTTAAATATCTAATAACTTCGGGTTTGAATTTGATATCTGTTCTGTCAAAATCCATTTTGGGGAAGTCTTTACCCCTAGCCCAATGGTAGGCTTTAACTACTTGATTGTTATACATCAATTTCCCACCGCCTATATAAAAGTCTTGTTCTCCGCCTAATGATTTACAACCTAAATAATTCTTTTCTCTATCCCATATTAACCGCTTCATTTGTTTAACCTTTGAGTTTTGATACCAAATTAAATTAAGAACATCGTTTTCTTGTCTTAGATATTTCATTGCACTTTTGTTGGCTTTTTCCCATATATCCCAAAACTTTGGGTTTGTAGACCCCACCATACCAGCTTGGACATAATCTAACTCGCTTATATTATCTAAACTAGCATTCTCATAAAGATTAAAGTTCCACACCCCACCTACTTCCCAATCTGTGTCTAAAACCTCGCTTAATCTGCCTGTAATTATCGTATCAGCATCTATATTGATTATCCTGTCGTAGTCTTTAAGTAACAATTTAGCAAAGGTTGGTTTAGCCTGATAAAAGTTAATCCCCTTTAAGGCGAATACTTTGTCTATCATATCTTGGCGGAATACTATCAAATCAATATCGGGGTGAAACTTCTTGAATGAGTTGATTAAGATATGTGTTCCGACCTTATAGTAATAATCATCTGAAACGATAGTAAAAAAGCAGGTTTTAAGGTTAGTCATTTCTTGTAAATAATATAATTATGGCACTTGAGGCGTATCTTTTAGGGGTATAACCCAAACTACTCATATACTCTACCAATTCCATCCAGTTGGGGAAGTGCATTTCCATCATAATAGATTTTATTCTTGGTGCAACTTTTCTAAACCCCTCGCTCCTGTAAATCATATCCTCCGCTCCCTCTACATCTGACTTACAGAAATCTACCGTATCGATGTTGTTTTCTTCCATAAAGGTATCAAAACTAATAGTCTTAACCATTTCACCCTTGTCGGACTTTAACACCAATGAATGGCAAGTTTGGTTATTATCATTGAGGTTTAACATCATTTCGCCATTTTTATCAGCCATAGCCATATTAAATATCTCGACATTATCCCAATGATTAAACTCTTTGTTCTTTTTTAAGGCTGTGAAGTGAATAGTGGATGGCTCTATGGCGTAAATCTTTTTACAATGCGAGCGAAAATGGTCGGTAATTAAGCCTATATTTGCACCAATATCAAGCATTACCATATCATTTTTGCTATTTAGAATATCAGTGTAAACTCCTTCAAAATAAATTTCCCTATAAATATAAGGAATGTATAAATTGTCAAAAGGGACTTTTTTTCCCTCTTTGTCGGTAACTGGATAATAAATTGCTCCTAATTTTGTCATTTTCTAATTAAACTAATAAACGAAGGTTGTTTGCTTTCAATGGCTTGTTTTAGGACATCCGCCCCGTCTTGTTTGGTTTGAGGCCAGTATTGTCTTACATTCGGAAAACAAGCTAATGCTTTTTTGGCGTCTGGACTTTGGTGTGTCCAACCGTCTTCTTTGTAATCCATATCCCTACCAGCTCCGACTAAAATTACTGGTGCTTTTTCGTGGTCAATGTAATTCCGTATCCATTCAAATGGTCGAAATAAAACAAAGTTTGTAATTGAGTAAACAATCGGTATTTTACCCCTATATGTCATTCCCACCGCTATTCCTACCATCGCTTGTTCTGAAGCACCACAATTAAAAAACCTATCGGGATAATCATCTCTGATAGTATTAAACATACCGTAACCTAAATCGCCTGTTAATAAACAAATATCTTTATTCTCTTTCATCTGTTGGTGTAATTCGTAGGCGAAATACCCTCTTTGTGATTCGTGTCTTTTCATTTTATCTCCTTATATTTTTCTTCATCTAACTTAACATAATGACCGTCTATGCCTTGTAAGAAATCGGGGTAATCAAATAAATTAACTCTATAGAATAAGACTGGGTAAAAAGTTTTTAACCTTCGTTCCAAATCGTCTAAGTCAATCCTCCCATAGGCTGAATAACCGTTAGCAATAACCGAAACTCTTAGGTTCTCTAGTCTAAAATCTCCTGCTATCCTTAAGGCTTCCCAAACCGACCCTTCGGCACAAGCACCGTCTGAGGTAACTAAATAAACTGTTCTACTTCTGTCTGCTAAAGCCATTCCTACTGCGACTGTTTCGGCTTGACCTAAACTCCCCCCACTTACAAAAATACCGTCTTTTAAACTTCTTTCGGCGTGTGTCCCCATTCTTTTAATTAAATCTTCGGCATTGACTCCTTTCTCCTCTAGTAATACATACAAAGCTAATGCAGAATGGCTATTACCTAATACCACCTCATCGTTTGGTTCTTTAACTCTATATATGTCTTCTAAGGCGGGAAGTGTCGTTAGACAACTGCTAATGTGTGTTAGCCCGTGTTTGTAACTTAAATCAATTATCCTTTTCTCTAAGGTATTCATCTACCATCTCCTTTATTGAAACTTCTAATGTCTTTTGAGGTAACCAACCCCAACTCCTTGACCTAAAATTATCCGATACCCACTTTTTTGTGTCATACGGTCGCAAGGAATCAACCAAATTAACTCTAATTTTCTTTTCCGTTACTCTTTCGACTATTTCTAGGACTTCTTGGTTTGAATAAGATATTCCAGTGCCTAATTCAAAAACTCCTCCAACTTTATGGTTTGATAAGTTCAAAATCCCATTAACTAAGTCTTCTACATCTATAAAATCGTGTCGTGGTTCGGGAACAAAGTTTACGGTTTCTCCACTATAACTCGCCCTAATTAAAGTTGGGATTAAATGTTCTTTTTGTTCTCCTATCCCTGTAATTGACATTGGTCTGATTATACAAATAGGTAGTTGATATTTCTCTCTAAAAGCTAGTAAAACTTCTTCTGTCGCCCTTTTAGTTCTTGAATACATTGTTTGGGTGGGTAATTTAACCGATGAAGTGCTAAAAAAAACAAACGACTCGAAATCTGATGACCTAGTTATAATACTTAGTGGGTCGAAAACATTAGCCCTAACGATTAATTCGTCATTATTATGGTGGTGCATATTCCCATAAGTGGAAAGGAAAAAAAATCTCTTGAATTTGTCTAGTTTGACCGTTTGAATATCTTGGTGTCTTATTGGGGTGCAGTCTATTCGCCTGCATAAATGGCTACCTACAAAACCATTGCTTCCTGTAATGTAATTTTCTATCACCTAAGTTTCTAAAATGCTAATAAGCAATTATATCATATTATTTTTTTAACTGGTCAATCATTTTAGCCAATTTATTTATAATTGGAGCAATAATACTATTACTTTCTTTTAAACTTAAATTCCATTTTCCAGTAAACAACAAATTGCTGATTGTTTGCAGTTCTTCTTTTGTTAACTTAGTTTCTGGCTTTTCGTTTTTCATATTTTTTATAAACTATTAATTTCGTCTGGATATTCATTGGCTTCTTTCACTTCGCTTATATATCCAGCCTTTGCAGTTTCTATTATAAACTTTTGTACTGCGTCATTAAAACATTCTTTTTGAGTTACAGGGTTATCAATTTCTTTACCTTCGCCGTCTGTTATCTTTTCCGTCCAACCTCTTTGCTTACAGAACCAATCTAATAACTTAACTTTCTTTTCTGTATTTAAATTAGTGTTTTGATTTATGTAGTTTAGTATGTCCATAATTTAGTATAACACCTAGTTTAAGTAACTGTTCCTCCTAGTTTATTTGCTATACCCCTGACAATCATTTTGTGTAAGTACGCACTTGCTCCTAAAGTATCAGCGGCATCATTCCCATCTCTCCAAATTGTTAAACTTAGTATTTTATCTCCTGCGTCAAACGCAGAGGCAGGAATTACACAAGTAGAATGGACTAACCCATTAGCAGTTGAAGAGCTTTCAGCTAAACAGTTAACAGTTGTTGTTGCTGTATCTGTCATATCTTCATCTACTGCCTTGAATTGATATCTTACCTCCCAATCACAATTTGCGGAAACTGTAGGACTATCCCAAACTAGTATTACTTCTAAGTTCTCTGTATGATCCCATCTGCCAGTTATTCTTATGGTTGCGTGGATGTGTTCTTCCTGCCCATCTGAGTATTCGTAAGCAGTCCCAAGCCCCCTGTTTACCTTGGTTGCTGATTGGGAGGGTGGCTCTTTAAAGTTTGTATTGTCTATTTCCCAACCTATCCAAAACCTTGCTGTTCCCTCCATTGTCATTCTGCCGTCTGAGGCAAGTAGTGTTTGGTTAGTCCCATCGCCAAACCTATGAGCGGTAGTAGCCCTGTAATCCATATAGCCGTCTGCTAGAGAGTCTATATATTCGTTTCCGTCTGTTTGAGTAAAACTGACCTTATCTCCAAAATGGACTTCTCCTGCGTTGGTATAGATGGCGTAATTGAGGGTTGTTGCATTATTTTGATCTTCAAGGTATAGACCATAAAGATTGACCCTTGTACCAGCCGGATGTGGAGTTTGAACATATAACCCATATCCATTAGTAATTGTAGCAGATGCCCCATTCTGATCTAATCTAAAATGTCCAACATAAGCATTTGTAATTGTTATATTCTGATCATTAGGATTGATCCTAAAAAACCCACCATATACGTTTGTTGCATTACCTTTCAACGGCGTAGCATAAAATTTACCACCATATAAATTTGTGATGGTACCAGTTGATGAATGCCTCCCACTGAACCTGCCGCCCTCTGCTTGACCATAATTAACCGTTCCAAGAGTAGATGTTTGACATAATATTCCTATAATTTGACCCGTAGTTTGGCTGGCTGGACTTGTAAAGTCTGCACGTACATCGGTACCTACATAAACGCCAGTTGGAGTAGCATCTGTTTTTACAAAATGAATCTTAACTTTATTAAATTCAGTTGATACAGCCCCAATTCCAAGACTGCCATCTTCTTCTATGGCTGACAATATTGTCCCCCCACTATCCTGCCACTCCTGAAGATTGGCTGATTGGGCGGCGGCTCCTTTGACTATTAGACCTTTGGTTGTTGAGGTTGAACTTACAATATCTAGCATTGCCGTTGGAGCAGTAGTATTAATTCCCACCTTAACCGCCCAGGTACCAGTGCCACCCAATATCAAAGATGAATTTTGGGTTACCTGAGCATACGCACCAAAAGCAGATGCGTTGTATAAAGTGGCTGTTGTGGAGGTTGTACCATCAGTGTAACCAGCCTGCCTTCCTATAAAAGTATTATTGCTATCAGTTGTAATTGCCCGCCCTGCATTGTCACCAATAGCCACATTACCTGCCCCCACAGTGCTATTTTGCAAAGCTGATATTCCAATGGCTACATTTACAGAACCAGATGTACTTGTTTTTAATGTTGAATTACCAAGCCCAATATTTCCACTTCCAGTTATGTTAAACAACGATTGCAAACCAATGGCAAAATTGCTATTCCCAGTTTTATTATTAAATAGTGCTTGAACCCCAAACGCATGATTGTTAGTCCCAGTGGTGATATTTTGTCCAGCAGCATATCCAACACAAGTATTAAAGTTACCTTCTGTTAAATAAAATAAAGCGTCTACACCAACAGCGGTATTTTGTATTCCTGTTGTTAATGTATAGAGGGCATCTGCTCCTATACCAGTATTATCATGTGCAGAAGTCGCAAATCCACCAACTCTATATCCAAGATATGTATTGTTCATGCCGTCAGTTCCACCGCCAGAAACATCAATTGCATCCCCAGCAAGCCATCCCAACACCAAATTTGTATCGCTGTTTGGTTCTGTTTTTACCTGATACCCTTTTAAAATAATACTTGGAGCAATAGTATCCACCGTCAACACATTAGTCCCATCTGCTTGGTTAACTTGAAAGGCAGTAGTGGAATTAGTAGGTTGAATGGTTAAGTCGCCCGTTATGGGGTCATTGGAAGCGTCTAGTTTGAGATAGCGGGCGTCTAAAGAGGCTGTATCTAGTTGTAATTCTCCACTGTTATTGGTCTTTAGCCTTTGTAAATTAGTTCCATCGTATCCTAATAACTCAACTGCAAGTATGTCAAAATCTTTGTCATAAGATTTAACCAAAACATTTTGGGGGCTTCTTTTAGTTTGGCTATTATCTTGGGTTATCATAATGCTACTTTTAATTTTCCATCACTGGTAACCTTAATTCTTTGTAAGTTAGTGCCATCAAACCCAATCATCTCTACTGCTAATATATCAAAATCAGTATCGTAGGACTTTGTAAATATATTCTGTGGGGTTCTCTCTGTTTGAGTGTTATCTTTATTTACCATATCTTGCCAAATTAAACTTTATTTTATCGCAATTTCTCAAGAATTTAACATATTCTGAAACGACCTCAATTTTAACTATTGGTCTTTCGTTTTTGTCTATGTTAGTTATCTTTTCCATTTTTTTTAATGCTTCTTTTATGGCTTCGACATTATTGGGTAGTTCTCCTTTTTCAATTCTATCGTTAAAAAATTCTTGTATAAGTGATATTTCTTTTGAAAAACCTCCATTTGGGTCATTCCAAGTATCACCTAGTTTGTAATATTCGGCTACAAAAGGTCTGCCATTTTCAGATTCGTAATCCTTATAAGGAACGATTGTCTTATCTGTGCTAACGGTAGTCTTATCTTTTGCTTCGGTCTTTATATCTACAGTTGGTTCTGTTGGGGTTCTAAATGGCATTTCTTCTCCTCAACATATCTTCTCTAATATCTTTGGTGTTTTGAGTTTTCCCTTTTCTTGTTTCTCTTAGTAAAGCCTCTCTGGCACTTTTAGTCCAACTGTCTTCGTTTCTTATCTTTTTACCAGTTTCCTCAATTACTTTTTTCATAACTGGGTCGCGAGTGTTTTTATACTCCCTGCGGAGTTGTTGTAAATCTGCTTGTCTTGTTTTGTCCATAATTTTATTAATTTTATTTTAACAAAAATTTTATTTTAACAAATGCGGGGATACAGTTAAGGGCGTCTGTATCCCCTATCTCGACTAAACGCTAGTGAAACGACAACTTAATGCCCAATTACTGTTAAGTAATTTGGTTGCATAAGAACCCGCCCACGAAATTTTAGTGATTCTACCAACAGGTGAGTTTGAATCCACCACGTTAGGAAGAATATAAAGTTTCGGAACGTCTTGTGCTAAGTCGTAAGTTCCAAATGCGTCAGAGCCGTGAACATAAGTATAGAACCTTGTAACACCCGAAGATGCTGTTGATGCCGCTTCTGTTCCAGACGATAAGTCTTTATTCAAAAGCCATCGAACCTGGTATAACTCACCCATCTCTCCTTTGTAAAGTTTCTTTACATCAGAATAGACTTTGGAATTAATCCAAGTTGTATCTCCCAGCAATCTGTGTTTGCTATAAGGGTCTGTCTTCCCCATAAAAGTCCCGTCTTTATAAGCACGAGCCTTATTTAGTTCAAGCTGTCTCACCATCAAACGGATATTACAAGCATCCAAAACATCGCCTGAGGCGATGCTGGCTACATCGTGTCCATTTGGGTAATAGGCTGTCCCATTTTCAAGCTCATTCCTAACCAAACGGTTAAGAGTTTCGCCCATATTTTGACCGACTAATTCGACTTTCTCCTTAGCACCTGAATCAATAGAAACCAAAGTCTCCATCTTTCCAGAGTTTACGGTTAAACCATAGGCTGAAAGAGTCATCGAAACGGTGCAAGCTGTGACGGCACAGGTTACAGGGTTAGAAGCCTCTCCCAATGGGGTAGTAATAATACTTAGTGGTTCGTAACGCGTAAAGTTTACGGTGTGTCCTGAATTAACAGGGTGAGTTCTTTTTTGAGAACCCTCTTTCAATATCAAGTCATACTCCGCCCTAGCTAAGAAAACTTTTTCGTAGTAGGTCATTATCTCTGCAGATAACGATGAAGTAGTATTGACATTGGTTGCACCGGATATTCCGCTACCGACTACTGCCATATTTTTTACTCCTATTTAATTTTACGCCAAGTTAAGGTTAAGTCTGAACAATCCCCAGTTCCCTTTCTAGTTCTTGTATAGACTTTTCCTCTGCTGATTTCGTTGGCTTTCTAACTGAAGTTGGTTTTACAGCGGTTTGCGAAGCCTGTTTGGCTAATTCCTCGCCTACCTTTCCAACTTCTTTGGCTACCGACCTTTTATAAGGTTTCATCAGTTTATCAACAAAGCCTTTGACATCTGCGGAGTAGGGGTTGGCTCGAACCTTTGCCTCTACTGCTTCAGTAACCGATTGAGATAAGTCTTTATCAAAAAGGTCATTATCAGGGTCGAGTTCGGGATATTTCTGAACAACCGCTTGAGTGTCAGACTGTATTTTCAAAGACGCACTTTGCTGTTTAAGTCGCAAATTAACAATCGCATCAGCTCTTCTGGCAACATCGTTACCATATTGCTCTGGGGTTATTTCTGCCCCCGGTTGGATTGGAGGTGTGTATTGTGGCACATCAGGCGAACCGCCTGTTAGTTCCTCAACCCTTTCAGATAGCGATTTGATTTGCTCCTCAGCTTGGCGTGCCTTTTCTTCAGCCTGCTTCGCACGAGCATTCAATTCTCTAACTCGATTAGAAAAGCCCTTTTTAGACTTCTCACCTGTTTCAGCTTCAGGTTGAACCTCCTCCGTCGATTCGGTTTCCTTGACTTCCTCAGTAGCTTCAGATACTGGCGTGGTATCAGCGTTTGCTTCCTCGTTTTCGTTTAACGCCATCTTTTGACTTTCGTCCATAGTTTTAATAACTTTTAACCATACCCGTAAGGTGATATGAGATTACCCAAGCAAAGAGCTTGATTGTAGGCACATAATGCACACAATTAAACCCTCTTCTTTAAGATTGGCTTACCCTCCTTAGTTTCACCAACCATAACCTTATCAGGTCCAATAAATATTGCGTGTTGTAGGTCGCAACTTTTACAAACGAGGTAAAAACCTTGTTGCCTCCAGTTATGGCGACCTTTGGGAACGAATTTAAAAACTTCCTCATAGGTTTCATTTACCTCCTCCGCTTTCACACGCTTCCTTTGCATCGTTGACTTTGTTTAGAAACTTTCTAACAATGTCTTTGACTAAACTAATAACTATGGTGTTTCGTCCTATTTCTTCAAATGTAGCCCCGCTAGTAATGGCTGTGTCGTTGATTTTATCTAGGTCGGATATCATCTTTTCTATTATTTTAACTAAATACTGCCAACCGTGTGATTTGGACATTGTATATAACGAGGTTTCCTCATCGGTTGGTCCTTCAGACTTTTTTGTTTTAGTTAGTGCTGGTATGTTAAAAAACTTTGGTTTTATAGCTTCAGACATTTTGACCTCCTTGTGGCATACCTTGTTGTGCTGGCACACCTTGACTTTGCATTTGTTGCACCGCTTGAATAAATTGTTGAGTGCCTTCATCTAAAATCCGGTTAGTCATATCTTCTGGCTTTTCTTCTTCAATTATCTTATCCCAGTCTTGTAGACCTGAGTTAACTATTGACCTTTTAAGTAATTCTCCTACAGATACTTTGATATTTCCTAATTGGGCATAACCTGTTTGTATGGCTTGCTGTTTCATTTCGGGGTCTTGAAGTATCATACTTAATAATCCGTTTACATTTTCTTGCTGGGATTTTTGGTCAACTAAATAAGTCGAACCACTTACAATTTCATAATCATATAAAATATTACCTATCTTTCCTTTTGAGATAGTTAACTTGCCTGTCTTTTTGTCATATATATCTTGAATATCTTCATACTGTGAGGCTAATTCTTCTATTTCATCTTTGAACATTCTAATTGCTACCCCACCAGAGTTCTTTTTAGACATTAAATTGACCATTTTGTTTACAACTTTAGTAATAAATTGCTCCATATAATACCTATCAGCATTATCTCTTGTGTTTTCTCTTGCCCCCTGCATTTTCAAGGCTTCTGGGGTTTTACCAAACCCTGCTTCGGTTTGTTTGGTAACTGAGGTATCGGTAGTCCCAAACATATTAAGTAATGAGGCATTGGCTATTTGGAATGTGTTATTGAAGGTGGATATACCTAAGGGACTTAGATTGACTGGTTGGACTGCATTATTTATTTGATTTCTAACCAACCATTTTGCCCCTGCTTTCATTTTAATTGAACTCATAGAGGCTATGTTGTCTTTGTTGATTAGAACTGGAGGATAAATGCTTGTTTTAACTCCGTCTAGATATAAGTTCCAAACAGAATTAACCACGTGTTGCATCGTTCCTCCTCTTTCGGCATCGCCCATACCCATAAAGTCGTCCATTAAAGGAATAGAATATTTTTGAACTACTGGCAATTCTCCGTTATCGTGGGGATTCTTTATTTCTCTGAAGTTTAAATCGGCGTCAACACAATAATCTGTCCACTTGTCTTTTTCATACATTGTTAAGACTTCGTAATAGCCATCTGATTTGGTTCCCTCTGCTTGGGGGTATTTGTCATCAGTCCTTTGTGTTTTCTCTCCTGCTGATTTTTGGGGGTTAGATTTTTTCTTTAATATGTCTACAATCTTTTTGATATTTTTAAACTCTTTGTCTTTTAACTTTTTCTCAAAGAATGAGATTGGTTGCCAACTTCTAACGATAATATAATCACTATCTTCAATTGATACCGCCCCTACTTGAGGGAATACATCTCGTATATTAAGTAACCATAAATCAGGACCAGCGTAACCATTCTTTTTAACTGTCCAATCCACTAAACCATAGTAACTACCATATAAACTAGAATAAATATCAACCATCCGCAATTTAGTAAGGAAATTGAATTGAGAATTAGCGTTTTTAAGAATATATTTGTCTAGGACTAGGTTCATTAACCTTGATGTTCCCTCATCATTTCTGCTTATAGCCCTGACTTTTCCTGTAGAGTTTTGAGCCATAACACGATATGCCCTTTCAATCATCAAAGTCGAAAGTTTAGGGTCAAAGACGTGCGACCTGGCATCGTTGTGGTTTGATAAGGAATTATGAAACAGTTTCTCATATTCATCCCAATCATCCCTCTTTTGTTTAAGGTATTCGTATGACGCTTGTTTTCTTTCTAAAATTATGCTCATAAAAAAAGCCCCCATCAGGGAGCTGTCCGCACGCATTGTGCCATTGCTAATAATTTAATATAACACTAAGACTGGTTGTTGTCAATTTTGTTAATTTTCAATTTTGTTAATTTTCAATTTTATATCTCTTTCTCTTGGCGGTAACAACATCTAGTGTTTTCATAATCACCAGACCGTTTTTAATTTGACAAGTATAAGTTATCTGTCCGAATTGAATATCAGACGCTTGTTTTTCTATTAGCAAGTGAAGCGGTAAATTCGGTATCTCGGACGCTTTCATAGATAACATAGTCTACCAAATTTCCTCTGTTTACTTTCAATACAAAGTTTATCGTTCCATTTTTAATCCTTTGGATGTCGGATTCTATATCCAAGTGGGCTTGTAAATTCTTTGGATTTAATTTTACTCCATATTTCATATATATAATCCATCTAAATTTTCCTCAGGGGGGAGTTCGACTACTTGTGGTTTTTTATAACTTACGGCGAAATAGCGTATTGCATCCATCGCATCGTCATTTACTTTATACGGAACTTCCTTTATTACGCCATCTTTTCTACTTTCCATCCATCTATATCTCTCAAACTCATCAGCTATCCAAGTTAAATTTTTATTAAACATTAATGTAGGCTTACCTGTGTCGTTTCTAATCTTTAATAATCCTGCTACTTTAGCTATTCCGTGTTTAACACTATCACTTGCTTTGTCTACAGAACCAAAATAAACACCATATTCTGCCAACTGTTTAATATTCATTGGCTGTGCTGAATCTGCCACTGGGTTTGTAATATAACGACCAGAGTCCTTAATCTTGACCACATCTGCTATTTGTTTCTCTATAAGACCTGCCTTATAAAGCCCATCGTATGCATAAATCTCACTACCATCGTTTTTTATGGCAAAATATATTAAAGCGGTTTTATGTCCAAAACCAAAATCTAATGACCTTGTAAATGTCCAATGTGCGTTGTTTGACAAGTCTGGAATTTCAACCATATGTTTATCTCTATCAAATTCTTTGTAAATAAGACCTTCCATTTTTCTAAACTCACCCAACCATTCTTGAGCGAAAGAATCCTCGTCCATTTCTCGCTTGGCTTGGTCGATTTCTTCTTTGTCAATATAGGGATTGTCGTATGAAGTAAAGTGAAAGTATGTCCAATCGTCATCAACCTTCTCTGTAAGCTCTTTAAAATGATTAAAACCATTGGGTGTTGAAATAAACATTACTTTAGCTCTGCTGTCCGCTAAGGTGGGTCTAATGACCTTCCACGACTCTTTCCACCTAGCAAAAAACGCAACCTCGTCAAAAATACAAAAATCTATCCTATTTCCTCTTAGGCTGTTTGGGTCTTCTGCCCCCTTTAGTAAAATGTCGACATTCATTATAGTGGAGATTTTAAGTTTGGTTTTATTTGTTGATTTAATCATCCCCTTTGGAATCAGTTCTAGTAACATCTCCCACATAATTGATTCTGCCTGTTTATAGTTTGGGGCGATATACCAAACATAACCTTTTCTTTTTTTTTTGTAGTTTTGAACAAAAGCCAATATCTCTATTGCTGATAGATATGTTTTACCTGCTCTTCTTCCACAGTTTATTACTCTATACCTATGCTTGTCTTGGTATACTTTGTATTGCCATTTACTGAACCTTATTTTCATCTTTGGGCGGAAGTATAACTAACTTTTCTCCTCCAGTAGTAACATCGGTCTTCTCTTTCATTCCGTGATTGTTTTGGAGTAATAGTTTGACTATTGTCGAATTAACTTCTTTGCCACCATATATGCCGTCGTTTATTAGTTGTTTCTTCTGATTTATCTTGATGGCTTTCAAAGAGTCGCGAAACTTCTTGTGTTTTTTCACCCATCTATAAATTGAGTGTTTAGATACTCCCAATCTTATGGCAAAGTCTTCAACCATTGGCAATCTGCCAAATCCACACTCATCTAAATATCTCCCAACTTCTTCACAGTATTCTTCTTTATATTTGGACGGTCTCCCGCCGTTGGCTCCTCTCATACTTGATTATAGCACAGTTCTCGCCAGCGAGAAAATTAGGATACTAAATAAAACTTTTTTTATCATTTAATTGGCCCATATTGTCGACAATATCTCTGTAATAACACATATTTTTGTTTGACAAAAACCCGACATAGTAAGCCTTTAAGATACCACTTCTCTCATAAACAACAGACTTAATCATATAATCTTTGTGTCCAAACTTTCCTTTTTCTACAATTATTTCATACACCATAGCCCCTTTTAATGACCCATTCTTTATCTCTCTCTTGTTCACAGGTCTTTTTCTCGCCCACATTGAAACATCTGTCCCAAGACCGTTGACTTTAGCCTTTAATTTAATCCACTCTGGAGTGTTATCGGGGGTTAATTTTATCCCCACTTCATTTTTGTATTTCTCCTGTAGAAGTTTTTTGTTGTCTAGTATCTGTTTTATTGATTGCATAGTTTATTTAATTTTTAATGGTTCAACAGACTTCCTATGTAATCCACATCTTCCCCTTGTGGATTTTTTCTCCTGAATAATATAGTTGGGGTCATTTTATCTTTCCAAAACTTATTTGAGGGTATGTTTCTAATTGCTATCTCTATGTCTGGTATTTCGTATGTTTGTAACCAGTATTCTAGTCCTTTTAGTATTGCCTTTATGGATTTGTATTTTGTTTTCATTACCTTGTTAAACAAATCAACATAAATTTTAGCTAACTCCTCTAGGGTGTATTTTTTATGAGTTGAAGAACTTATGTATGTATTATCTTTAACACTCTTAACACTCTCTAATACATTCTTGTTAGTTGTCCCTTTATTGTGCCTCCATTGTGCCTTTATTGTGCCTTTATTGTCCATTCCATTGTCCATTTTGACTATGTCGTCATACCCTTTTACCGTAATTATCAAGCCAAACGGCATTGCTTTAATGTCCATTCCATTGTACCATTTTTGCAGTATTTCTATAGAACGGCGGACTTTCTTGCGTCCTATTTTTAATTCTTTGGCAATTTTTGATACTTTTAGAACACATTGACCTCTGTTTAACTCGATAGAATAATCTCTGTTAGCGTGTACAAATCTAAGTAGTTTTTTCTTGTTTTGGCATAGACTCAATATCTCTCGAAATAAAGACCTTTCTAAAAATGTTAGATTTTCATCATTGTTTAGGTCTGTCGGGGTCGGCTGTCTCCAGCAGTTTGGGTTTTTCATATTCAGATTCAAAATCATTAACTATGTGTTTCAAGTCAGAAATTAGCCCAAGATAAAAAGCGTGAACCTCCTTGATTTCACTTCTGGGCAACGAATGAAATGGAGAAAAGGCTTTGTTAATTTGTGAGTAAGAAAAAGATATCTGTGCAACTCTCTGTAGGTATTTTCTGATGGAAAGCGTATCTGTGTAGTATTGAGTTTTCGACTTCATATTCATATTTTATTAGTAACTAAACTAACAATATACTATTCAACTTAGAAAGTAAATTAGTAAAAACTATATCAACTTTACTTCTTTTAAGACCTATTATTTATCTCTGGCGTCAATCTAACTTAAGCAGTAAGTATTAAGAAAACTAAGGAAATACGGAAAAACTACTCGAAAACAAATCCCACATAAGTTTTAGGTTTTGTAGTCTTAAAAGAAGTTAAAAAATCGATTTGCATTATCTTTAATCTATGATATAATCAATTACCACTGCACAAGTGAGAAAACACCTCGGAAATATACTTCCCGTTAGTTAATCCCGGGGTGTTTTTAGTTTACAGATATGTTATAATAGATTATGAAGACAAAGTTTTCGTATAAGAAGTTTGCCGAGATAAAGAGTTTAATTGAATTGGGTGTCCCGATTGCCAAGATAGCAAGAAAGTTCAAAATCACCCGACAAACCATTCACCACTGGCTTAATACTAAATCAACTACTTGACAGATTAGTAAAGATAGTTTATAATCAAATCAGTTGAGGCAACAACAACTATAAATGAAGAGTTGAAAAGCAGAAAATGCAGGTGGACACGCAATTAAAAATTAAACTAAAACCAATATGGTTAAAATGAAAAAGAAACTTGAATGGATAAAAAGGATATACGAAGTATACTTTATTATCTTGGTTACTGGTATGCTCAATCTACTTAGTGTAGGAGACTTTGGTTTTGGGGAGCTCTTCGCAATAACAATGATGGCGCTTGCCGTTTACTATATGGAAAAAGTTTAAAAATGAAAAACCTCCAAAAATACAAAGACCCAAAAACCAAAGAGGAAAGGAAGAGATACAACCAAGAGTTATACGAAGAGTTGAGAGAAGAAGCCATATTAGAACAGTCCCACGCTTATGATAGTTTAGTAAACGACCAATGAATTACAAAAAGATAGCCAAAACACTATCCGGCATTTTAGACCCCGATATAAGGCAAGACTCAATAGAAAAAGCATTAGAGCGAGCCTATTTAACAGGTAAAAGCGACGAGGCTTTAGAAAGATTGAAATTACTAATTAAAAAAGATTTTACTAATTAAAAAAGACTATGAATAAAAAATTCGTTATAAGCATTCAAGGTAAACAATTCGTAAAGTTTGAAGGACTATTAGATGCCTTTCATAATAATGGTGGAACTTCTATCAAAACTTATGAATTGAAATCCAGCACCCCAGAACGACCTATTTTTAAGGCTATTGTAAAAGGTAAAAAAGGAACATTCACTGGACACGGAGACGCCGAAAATACAAATGTTAATAAAATGATAGCCCCCCATAAATACAGAATGGCGGAAACAAGAGCTATCGCAAGAGCCTTAAGGTGGTATTTGAATATCGGAATGTGTGCGGTAGAAGAGGTGGCTAAACCTGTCCCGCAGACTAAAGTTGTAGACTTGCCCGAGAAATACGTCAAGCAGTTAAATGCAGTTTCGGATTTATTGACCTTAAATACTTTAGCCAAGAAAATCCAAACCGAAACTAAGCATAAATACCAAAAATCCTTATTAAATATCTACAATCAAAGAAAGGAGGAACTTAAATGAAAATCTATACTTTCGAACAAGGCTCTGAAGAGTGGTTTTCTGCTAGATTAGCGAAATTCACCGCTAGCACAGCTCAGGCTATCGCAACCGCAGGAAAAGGATTAGAGACCCTAGTCTATAAAAAACTTGCAGAGAAGCTAACTAATAAAGCCCCAGAGGCATATTCAAACGAGGATATCGAAAGAGGACACGAACTAGAGGCTATGGCACGAGACGCTTATGAATTAGAAACTGGAAATATCGTTGAACAAGTTGGGTTTTGTGAATTAAACGAATATGTCGGAGCCTCACCAGACGGATTAGTCAAAGACGGATTAGTAGAGATTAAATGTAAAAACGATGTTAATTTTATTAAAGAAAGACTAAGCGATGAAATTGAGTCGGCTCATAGGTGGCAAATGCAAATGCAAATGTATGTTACCGATAGAAAGTGGTGTGATTATGTGGTTTTTAATCCGAATTTTGAAAAGAGTTTAGTAATCAAAAGATTAAAGCGAGACGAAGAGGCTATCAAAAAAATAAAACTAGGTTTAGACAAAGGAATTAAAATGTTTAAGGATTTGTTAAAAAAACTATGAAATCAGTAAAGGTAAACACTATCATTACAGGTATTAGAGCCAAAGTAGACGGTTCGCTAGGTTTGACTATCTCAACTCCTGAATTAGACCCAAAACAAAAAGTCTTATTTATGGAATTACAAAACATAGAATGTGAGACTACCTTTACTCCTAAAGGTGTCAAAGAGGAAGTGACTATTGAAGGCAAGACTGATACTAAAACTCCTAGCCAGCGTCTGCGGTCGGTCTTATTTATTCTTTGGAAACAAACTAAAACAGACGAACTATTTGATACTTGGTATGCTAAAAAAATGGAAGGGTTTATTGATTGGGTCAAAAATAAGTTGAGTGTATGAAAGGGGAGAGGGTTGAGAGAGCAATATCAAAGCTCTTTCCTTTTATATACTTGACAGATTAGTAAAGATAGAGTATAATGAAATTATGAAAAAAGAAACCTCCGAAACCGTTGAATACTTAATCTCCTTTATAATCGCAATAATGCTAGCATTCTTTCCAATGGGAATGTTTAACCGACATTTAGCTAAAGAACAGAAAACTCCGACAGTAACCCCAACTACAATTCCAACTCCTACCTTAACTCCTTGTAACGAACCTATGTGTTATATAAGAAGAAAAGGTCAGTTGTTGGGATATGACGATTATACTATTACCAAGTTTATAGAATTGGCTAAGGTTGAGAGTAGTCTTAATTCCAAAGCTAAGAACCCCAATTCTACCGCTAAAGGACTTTACCAATTTATTGATTCAACCTTTGCTCTTTACTGTAAGGGCAATGTATTTAACTACAAAGACAATGTAAACTGCTTTTACTCTATTCTCGAAAGAGAGGGCTATCCTAGAGGCCTAAGACACTGGAAAGTAAGTCTAGAGAAAGCAGGACTATAATGCCAATGGTGGGCTTCTGGGAGGTTGACCCACCAAAGGCAACCTTTAAAAATTAAAATAAACTATGAATAATGAACGAGACAACTTAATCATCTATTTTTGGATATTAGTCATTTTTTGCGTTGTTGGTTTTATGGTGATTCAAAGTGGAACAGACACTCAACGAATCAGATGTAGGACTTATTGCTCCGAAATTGGTGGTGAGTTTAAGCATTTTACATACGGAAACAGATCACCAGACCAATGTATTTGTAAGGTTAATGGTGAAATTAAAAATTTATATTAAAACTATTATGAAAATAACCATAGACGGTAAAACAATAGAAGTTAACAAGGAAGCCTCTGAGGAGGTGAAGTCTTTGGTGAAAAAGATTGAAAAGATTATAAAACCTAAAAGGTGGAGGGCTAAAGAGGGTGAAACTTATTGTTTTTTTGATGGGAAATGGGACGTTTATGAAGCTACCGACTTTGGAGAAAAACAAGGTGATTATCTCTATTCGATTGGTAACTACTTCCAAACCAAAGAACAAGCTGAAAAAACTCGTGATAGACAGCTAGCCTTAATGAGGGTTAAGGACTGGGCAATGGAAAATTGTCCATTCGAACCTAATTGGGATGATGATGACGAAGGTAAACACCTTATTTATCGTAACTTTATTTCACATAGTTTTGAGATAACCCAAACTAATATGCACCTCCAAACTGAACTTCCTTATTTCAAATCAGAAAAAGACGCCAAAAGGTGTATTAAAGAGAACATATCGGATTTGAAGTTAATTTTTAATATAGAAAAATGAAAACACTTAAAATAACATCTAGAGATGTAGAAGATACTAATTATTCTTGGAAAAAATACATTGGTAAAACCGATGTATCAGATTATGACGGAAATATAGAAATAGATGAGAATTTGGGATGTGTGCGATTTAGTGGAGATGTAAAAGCTAGTGGATATATATTAGCTAAGGAAGGGAGTGGAATTAAAGCAAGGCTTGGAATTAAGGCAGGGCTGGGAATTAAGGTGGGGCTGGGAATTGAGACAGGGTGGGGAATTAAGGCAGGGCTGGGAATTGAGACAGGGTATGGAATTAAGGCAGGGTATGGAATTAAGACAAAGAGTGGAATTAAGGCAGGATGGGGAATTGAGGCAAGGGATGGAATTGTGGCAGAGGATGGAATTGTGGCGGGGGGGGGAATTAAGGCAGGGCTGGGAATTAGGGCAGGGTATGGAATTAGTTGTAAACTGGAACTTGATATTGGTTTAAGAATATTTGCTGGTTTGTGTTTGTGGAGAAAACCAACAGAAGATGAAATGAAAATAATTTGTGGAAAATTAGTAAACGGTGAAGTTTGTTACGGAAAACTTATAGAAACGCGGGGACATAAAGAGAAAGTTAAGGAGGTGGTTATAGATGGAGTTACTTATGTACCCCAAAATTAAATGTTAAAATAGGAGAAAAATGAAAAAACTAATAAAAATGAAAATAACAGATAAGGTTGAAAAACTAAACAAGTATTGCGATGGTTCACTTATTATCACACATTATTTTAAGTGGCAGGTTGCTAGCTATCAACAAGGAACTTTATTTCACTCTGATGGTCATCTTTATACATCAAATGATGGTTTTTTGAAGGCTGATACTTTTGAAAAGGTGATTGAACTCGCCTACAAAGAAATGTTAAAAGACAAGAAAAAGTTATGAAGTTACAAATTAAATAAAAACGAGTGACAATGAAAATACACAAAATAAAATCCAGTAATGTTGGCAAGTTGGCTATAGCCCTAGCAAGGATTGACACAGAACTTGTTAAGTTTGTTGGTGAAGAAGAACAACACAAGCCACTATCAGAAAACAGAGACTTAATCAGAAAATTATTAAAAACATTTATGAACGAAAAATGAAAGCAATATTAGAATATAATGGTTTTTTAAAAAGGATGTATATCTCCCAACCAATACCGATAATCAGAATCCTAAACCCTAAGCCAGTTCGGGCTATAGAAGCAGGGACGA
>Ga0164318_10000262_pt1 | contig 37046 bp, 29 predicted proteins | sample GuaBasSedimGuay9_FD_113734 | JGI IMG/M metagenome (GOLD analysis project Ga0164318, IMG submission 113734) | Subseafloor sediment microbial communities from Guaymas Basin, Gulf of California, Mexico - Guay9, Core 4571-4, 0-3 cm | ecosystem: Environmental > Aquatic > Marine > Hydrothermal vents...
AACGGGTTCAGATGCAACTACTACTGCTATAAGAATTGCACGAGGTTATACTGGTCGCACTAAAATTCTACGATGTGGATATCATGGATGGCACGATTGGTGTGTCGAAGTGAAAGGTGGGATCCCTAAGAAATTATATGAAGATGTATTTGGATTTGAGTACAATAATTTAGAAGAGCTTGAAGCATTAATGAAACAACACGGACCTGAAGTGGCTGCAATTATTATTACCCCAGTTGGTCATCCCTTAGGTCACAAAGTTCAAATGCCGAACCCTGGATATTTAGAAGCAGTCAAGAAATTGGCTCATGATTATGGAGCCATTTTGATCTTTGATGAAATTCGGACTGGATTTCGGGTAAATCTCGGAGGGGCCCAAAAGGAATTTGGAGTGACTCCAGATTTGGCCGTATTTGGAAAAGCGATTGCGAATGGATACGCTATCTCTGTCGTGGTTGGAAAAGCAGAAATAATGGATGTGTTGGAACATGAAGTATTTTTGAGCTCAACGTTCTTTCCGAATAGTTTGGCACAAGTGGCTGCGTTAAAAACAATTGAGATTTTGGAAAGAGATGATGTTTTAGGTGTTGTTCGGAAAAAAGGGACTAATTTTGCCAGAGGTGTGCAAGAAATCATAGAAGATAGCGGTGTTCCGTGTGAATTTTCTGGCGGTCCTTGGATGCCTTTTATAACCTTCAAGCATGACCTGGAAAAGAAATATAAAAAGTTACGTCCGGCTTTTTACACTAATTTAATCCGGCGAAAAGTCTTTTTACAACCCTATCATCACGGTTATATAGCCTATCGTCATACTGATGATGATTTGAGTTATACATTAGAGGCAATTCAAGCAAGCTTGCACGAAATCAAAAATTTATAATGATTTTTTATTCTAATACAGGTGAACATAAATGGAGAAATTAATTATCACTGCGGCCATCTGCGGAGCAGAAGTAACAAAAGAAAATAATCCTGCTGTGCCTTATTCCATTGAAGAAATAGGGATTCAAGCTGAAAGTGCATATAAGGCGGGAGCTAGCATTATTCATTTACATGTACGAGATGATGATGGAACTCCCACACAAGATAAAGATCGATTTGCTGCTGCCATGGAAGAAATAAAGCGGAGATGCTCAGATGTAATAATTCAGCCATCTACTGGTGGTGCTGTGGGTATGACTGATGAAGAACGCTTGCAACCAACCGAGTTGAATCCAGAAATGGCTACTTTAGATTGTGGTACTTGTAATTTTGGTGGTGATGATATCTTTGTGAACACTGAAAACATGATCATTAAATTTGCTCAACGCATGAAAGAACGGGGTATTAAGCCAGAGTGTGAGGTCTTTGACAAAGGTATGATTGATATGGCCTTAAGATTACATAAAAAGGGTTATATTCCAGGTCCTGGCTCGTTGCATTTCAATATGGTCATGGGAGTTAATGGTGGGATCAGAGGCACTCCGAGGGATCTACTTTTTATGGTGGAAAGTATCCCCTCTGATGCAACTTTCACGGTATGTGGAGTAGGTAGGGCAGAATTTCCCATGATAACTCTTTCCATCTTATTGGGCGGTCATGTACGGGTTGGATTTGAAGATAACATATATTTATCCAAAGGAGTACTGGCTAAATCAAATGGAGAATTGGTCGAAAAAGCAGTCCGCATAGCCCGTGAATTGGGTCGAGAAATTGCCACTCCTGAAGAAGCTCGAAAAATTTTGGGTCTTAGATGATATTTTTTCTTTTTTTCTATCTTCCATTTTCATTATAAGAACCTGTGGAAATGATCTTCTTTAACAATTTGTGTGATAACCAATTCTTCCATATCTTCAATTAGATGGGAATTTAGGAGTTCTTGATGAACTTTTTCCATGAAAACTTGTTGATTCGGAGTTTTTGCAAATATTACAAAATTTTTAGTGCCTAATGTTTCATAGATTCCCCATACTTCTGGAAGTGGAGAAAGAGCATCAGAAAATTCTTTCATAGAATTGGGGTGGATTTTTAATTTGACCAGCAAACATATATTAAATTCATTTTGAATTTGTGAAAGATCTATATTCGCATGATAACCTTGAATGATTCCTTCTTGTTCCAACCGCTTTATACGGTAATTAATAGTGGATAGAGATACTTTCACCATTTCAGCGAGTTTAATTCGAGGGATTTGGCAGTTTTTCTGCAATTCAAACAAAATTCTCTTATCTATTTCATCCAAAAAACTTCTTCTTTCATTCATATTTGCTTCACTCCGAGATTTCCTTTAAGGAAGTCAGTAATGCTAGCGTAACATCATATAAAATTTGCACATCATTAACTTTCACCTTATAATTCGCCGGAAAAACCCCAATTTCAGTTGGCCCAATAGAAACGACCTGCATTTTTGGGAATTTTTGTGCGATAATCCCTGGTTCTAGAACCCAATAACTCCGATTCACTCGAACTGGATGATTGATTCGATCTTGATATATGTGCTTGACAAATTGTAAAAAGGAACCAGGAACTGCAGGTTCCCATACGGGGAAGTCATAATCATTTATAACGTTCCAACCAAAATATCTGATACACGATAATGTTCGGTTAAAAGCTTGCAGCTCTGCTTGATCATCCCCACGAGATTTACATGATAGTTCCACTCGATCCTCATAAAGTTGAATTTTTGCAAAATTGTTGGATATTTTACCCGCTTCATTTTCTACTGCAGTTTTACGAATTAATCCTTGAGGAATCCATGCTGTTAAGCTTATAATTTCTGCAGAAGTCTTTGGATCAATTACTTTAAATTCTTGAGACTCTGTGAGTTGAATTTTCAGATCTGGTTCCAGATTTTGACCGTATTCACTGAATCTTTTATATTTTTTAATGATATGACGAATTTCCTCTCGGACCAATTCTTCAAGTTTTGCTGTATTTGTTTCAGGCGTTGCAAACCAGACTTCAGTCGATTGAGGAATGAATCTATAAGATTTTCCTCCCGTCCAATTATTTAAGTATAGAGGATTCTGTGATTGAATGCGAACTAAAATACGGGAAGCGATTTTTAGAGCATTAGCTCGAAAAAAGTGAATTTCTGAACCCAATTCTCCTCCTTGTAACCCAGAAACTATCAAATGACAAAATTTTAATTTAGGCTGTGTACTTTGGTCTAAATATTTAATTTTCTTCCAAAAAGTAAATTCTGCACATCCCGCGGCGCCGTTTATAATTGAACCTATATCTACTGCATCAAAATTGAGCAGATATTGGCTTTGGATGTGTATCTCATTTGGATCCAAGTACAAAGCTCCAATAAATCTACCTTCTTTTTTTACCGTAAAAAGTGCTTCAATAGGGCCATGTTGCACATCACCGGAAGTATCGGTTAATATGGATAAAATAATTCCTACACCCACCACAGAATCATCCAATAATGGAGTACCGATAATTTCAAACCATTTTCCTTCGGGATCAAGATTTATAGAAGATGTAAGCAAATCTTGCTTAGAGTCAAAATTACTGTTAGCTAAATCATAATGAGCTTGAAGCAAAATTGAAGAAGATTGTTTAAAACCTGGGGTGGCTGATTTTGTAATAAAGATATTCCCTATAGAATCTTCTGATATTTGAAGATTTAAGTTAAATTTCTCATTTTGTCTTACTATCCACTGCTTAATACGTTGAGGAATTGGGATTAGGGAACGATATTTTGATTTCCTTCCGTAAATTTCTTTCAAAATTGTCCAGACTCTTTTAGGGGAGAGATCTTGATATTTCATATATAATTTAACTATGTGAAAATATATTTAATTAGTTTTTCGTTATTTGAAGAAATCACAAATCCCTTATATATTAAATTGAGTAAATTTGGAAAATAAGAAATGGTCCTTTTTAATGGGGGTTCGTTAATGATCTTGAACTTGATTTTTGAAGTTCACACGTTTTCTTTTAACCAGTATTGTTTAGATAATTAAAAAAGGTGTTCAAAAATGGAAAAACCAGGGAATAAATTCGGTACTCATCGGGTAATTTCACCCAAAGGAAGCTTACCTCAAAACTGCGATAAACTCGATAATAACATGGATATTTTATACGACAATGAAATTTTAATTGATGTCCAATCATTAAATATAGATTCTGCTTCTTTTCATCAAATAAAAGAATCTTGCAATGCCGATGAAGAAAGAATGAAAGAGCGCATGTTAGAAATTGTAGCCACTCAAGGAAAACATAGAAATCCAGTCACAGGATCGGGTGGGATGCTCTTGGGAACAGTCGAACGAATTGGATCGAAATTACAAGACAAGATCGATCTAAAAGTGGGAGATAAAATTGCAACTTTGGTCTCACTCTCTTTGACACCTTTGCGAATTGATGAAATTCTGAAAATTAATATGAACATTGATCGAGTTGATATCAAAGGTAAAGCCATTTTATTTGAGAGTGGAATATATGCCAAAATTCCTGATGATTTTTCTGAAGCTGTCGCGTTAGCTGCTTTAGATGTCGCTGGAGCACCTGCGCAAACAGCGAAATTGGTTAAACCTGGTCAAAAAGTCTTAATTTTGGGAGCAACTGGAAAATCAGGTATGATGTGTGCATATGAAGCGCGAAAACGTGCTGGACCCACTGGTTTAATTCTTGGAAATGCACGAAATGAAGCTCGAGCGGAATATTTAATGAAATATGATTTTTGCCATAAAGCAGTTATCGCTAATGCCCAAAATCCTGTGGAAGTTTATGAAAAAACAATGGAAGCTACTGGAGGAGAAGAAGTAGATATAGTTATTAACTGTTTAAACGTTCCTGACGCCGAAATGTCTTGTATTTTACCATGTAAAGATGATGGAATAGTTTACTTTTTCTCGATGGCTACTAGTTTTACTAAAGCTGCTTTAGGAGCAGAAGGTGTGGGAAAAGACGTAAATATGATTATTGGGAACGGATATACCCGAGATCATGCTGAAATCACCTTAGAAATTTTACGAGAGAGTCCTACTTTACGTAAGATGTTTGAAGAAAAATATACATAGTTGAAGAAGCTTTGATTATTTTGTATTTTTTTATTTTTCATTTATTATTTTTTATTTATAACCTATAGATGGGTGCTGTTAATGCGGGTAAATAGACGAAAAGAGTTATTCGGAGACGTTCCTGATTCAGATTGGAACGACTGGAAATGGCAAGTTCGGAATCGAATTGAAACCGTTGAAGAATTAAAAAATTACTTGCCTCTAACTCCAGAAGAAGAAGAGAGTGCAAAGCAATGCGTGGCTAAATTTAGAATGGCTATTACGCCATATTATTTGAGTTTAATCGATCCTAATAATCCTCATGATCCAATTCGCCGTCAATCTGTACCTACGGCTGCTGAATTGATTCCTTGCAAAAATGATATCGTGGATCCCCTTCATGAAGATGAGGACTCCCCTGTTCCAGGATTGACTCATCGGTACCCCGATCGGGTCCTTTTCTTGATTACAGATATGTGTAGTATGTACTGTAGACATTGCACAAGAAGACGATTTGCTGGTGGTCAAGACAAGCCAGCCTCTCAAGAACGAATTGATGCTGGAATTGAATATATTCGGAATACTCCCCAAGTTCGAGATGTTCTCCTTTCAGGTGGTGATGCACTTCTAGTTTCCGATAAAAGATTGGAATATATCATTTCTCAATTACGGGCTATTGAACATGTTGAAATTATCAGGATTGGAAGTCGAACACCAGTAGTGATGCCCCAAAGAATTACTCACGAATTGGTGGAAATGATTAAGAAATACCATCCGATTTGGTTGAATACACATTTCAATCATCCTCATGAAATAACCGAAGATTCAAAACGCGCTTGTGAAAGATTAGCTAATGCAGGAATCCCCTTGGGAAATCAATCCGTGTTATTAAAGGGCGTAAATGATAGTATTTTTACAATGAAAAAATTAGTTCACGAATTGGTAAAGATCCGTGTGCGACCATATTATCTATATCAATGTGATTTATCAATGGGATTAGTTGATTTCAGAACAACTGTTTCTAAAGGTATTGACATTATAGAAGGACTTAGAGGACACACAAGTGGATTTTGTGTACCAACATTTATTGTTGATGCACCGGGTGGAGGAGGAAAAATTCCCGTGCAGCCGAATTACGTTATTTCTCATAGTGAAAATAAAGTGGTTTTGCGTAATTATGAAGGTGTCATTTGCCGTTATGATGAACCGGAAGATTATAAGCCAGGTATAATTCACGATGAATATGAAGAAGAAGAAAATAATTTGACTGGAGTTATTAAGCTAATCCATGGTGAAAGTGAGCATGGAAATAATATCACAATCGAACCCGCGAATTTAGAACGGCATTTACGCAATCAAAGGCGATTAAAGAAAAACAAGAAAGATTAAATTCTTTCACAAAGTAATTGGGAATGGTAAAGATATTCCCACCTTTTTTCAACCAAAAGGAGGCGGTTTGGTGACAACAATCTTTCCTTCATTTTCTGAAGAAAAACTTCTTGAACAAATACTTCATCATCAAATTATTTCAATTATTGGATTAGGGAAAAATGTAGGAAAAACTACTACTCTAAATTATTTAATTAATTTACTTAGTCCTAATCAAAAAATTGCGGTTACCTCGATTGGAAGAGATGGAGAAAAATACGATGAAGTTTTTGGAACTCCTAAACCCAGAATTTATATTAATGAAGGAACTATTTTGGCTTTAGCCCGAAATTCTCTTGAAAATAGTGATATCTCTATAGAAATTCTTGAATCCACTATGATCAATACTCCATTGGGAAATATTATAATTGTTCGTGCTTTAAGTGCAGGATATGTTGAACTTACTGGGCCTTCCACTAGTCATGAATTGAAAAAAGTCTTCAATATTTTTCAGCAATTTGGTTCAGAGATAATTTTGGTGGATGGTGCTGTTAATCGAAGGAGTTTTGCTTCGCCCATCATAACCAACGCAACCATTTTGGCTACAGGTGCTTCCATTTCCCCAAATTTTGATGAAATTATTCTTGAAACAGAGTTTTTTGCAAAAATTCTAACGATTCCTGCTTTAGAAAAGACAAGAATCAAAAAATTAGTAGATCAAATCCCGAAAATAGGCATTATAAACGAAGATAATAATGTAATCTCATTTTCGGTTCAAAGTTCACTGGATCTCCCGGATTCAATGTTAGAACTTATTGATGAAAAAACACGCTATTTCATTGTAAAGGGAGTATTTTCCAATTCCCTTTTAGATAAACTATTCTCCACTATTTCGCCCCACCAACCACTTACGATTGTTATTCCAGATAGTACCAAAATCTTTTTGGATCGAAATCGTTTCAATCTCCTTCAAAAAACTAAATGGGAACTAAAAGTTTTAAAAGCTATAAGACTACTCTGTATTACCGTTAACCCCACGTCTCCTTTAGGTTATGAATTTAATCGAACATTGCTCTTGCAAGAACTTCGTAGAAGGATTTCCGTTCCTATTTTTGATGTATATCAAGGATTTGAAAATGAAAAATAACCAAAAAATTGATTAATATGCCGACTTTAACACCTATTCCGTTGAATCCCCGAGAAAAGCAAGTTATTGGGTGGAATTTTATAATGCAACAACTTTCACCTGAAACACCTTATGGAAATACACTAAAAGCAAATACAGGAATCTATTCATCGGAGGATCGACAAGAATTATTGGAGGAATTCGAGAATATCGCATATATGATTAAGAGTTTGCAAAATTCAGCAAGTATCCATGAAAAATTAGGATATGAGTTGATAAAACTTAAAGATATTCGACCCATATTGCGCAAGCTTCAAAGTAATCAAAATTTAGATGAAGTTGACTTTTACGAGTTAAAATATACGCTATTAGTTTCCCAACGAATCATAGGTTTGTATTCTCAACTTGATCTTTCCATCAAAAATATACAATTTTCTGACTTAAGTGAATCTCTTTCAATCTTAGATCCGCAGCACACACAGCTGCCTACATTTCAGTATTACCCAGAATATTCTGATAGGCTGCAAAACATTCAGAAAGAGAAAAAATCTCTAGAAAATACCATGTTTCAGCTTCAAAAAAAAAAAACTGTAGAAAAAAAAGTCAAAAACGCTGAATTTTTAGATGAATTAGAACACCTAAAGCAAAAACGCACCCTTCTGGTTCAACAAGAACAAGCCGAAATTGGGATTATTCGCAGAAATCTTTCCCATCAATTACTCTCTTATGTTCATAATTTTAAGTCATTAATTACTTCGCTTGGAAATTTGGATTGGCTGCTTGAAAAAGCAAAATTGGCTCTGCAGTTCAGTGGATGTCGCCCTGATATCCAAAAATTCTCAAAAAAAAAGGAGAAAATTGCATTGAAGCTAGAGGAAATGCACAATCCCTATATTGCCTCACTTCTCGCAGCCCGAAATAGATCTTTCACTTCTCTTTCAGTGCAATTCTCTCGAGGTGTTAACCTCATAACTGGGGCAAATATGGGCGGGAAAACAGTCTTACTTTACACTACCCTCTTGAATATTTTATTAGCCCATAGTGGATTTTATGTTTTTGCAAAATCTGCAGACATACCACTAGGAGCGTTTTTCAGCAGTATTTTCACAGATAATCAAGATTTATCTCAAGGGCTCTCATCTTTCGGAGCAGAAATTGTTATGTTTAATCGTGTTCTTCTTGATCATGAGAATGAACCGGGGTTTTTATTTATTGATGAATTCGCCCGTGGAACTAATCCCTCTGAGGGTAGAATGATTTTTAAAGCCATTGTACGATATCTTCAATTTTTACCATGGATTTCGGTACTTACAACTCATTATGATATTAAACCAGAACCTAATGTATCAAATTTTCAAGTTGTTGGGTTAAGAAACACCGATCTTTCTGCTCTCGCTCAAAAATTATCCAATATTCAAGACGATCCTTCTAGATCCGTAGCTTTAATTCAAGATCACATGGATTATCATATAATTCCGGTGACATCTAATACCAGCATCCCTATGGATGCAATTAATATTGCCCAAATTTTAGGGTTAAAACCTGCAATAATTCAATTTGCGAAGGAATTTATTCAAAATGACCTTCATCAAAACGTGAAGGAGTAATAAACACAATGGAAAACAAAACCATCAATCATAAACTACATTTGAACTGGCAACAAGTTCAAGAAGCACGCGATTCTGCTAAAAACATAGCCAATCAAATGCAGTCATTTATTGACCGGCACACAACTGACAGTGTAGAAAGGACAGTCTGCCGATTACTCGGTATCGATGGCGTTAATAGTTTTGACGTCCCTTTACCTAATGTCGTGGTGGATAATATCAAACAAGGTAATGGATTATCCATAGGTGCAGCCACTTACATCGGAAATGCAATGCTGGAAACCAACCTGTCTCCACAAGAAATTGCAGAACGGGTGGCTAACAATGAGTTGGATTTAACCACATTACCCATGCATGACCAATTTGAAATTCATTTAGCTCTTCAAGAGGTTGTGCAGAAAATCCTAGACAAAATTTCCCAAAATCGCCAAAAACGGGAAGAATTGCTTCAAAAATACGGAGATAAAGAAGGGCCCTACATATATGTCATCGTTGCTACGGGAAATATTTATGAAGACGTAGTTCAGGCTGTGGCTGCTGCAAAACAAGGCGCAGATGTTATTGCAGTTATTCGGACGACTGGCCAGAGTTTAATAGATTATGTTCCTTATGGAGCCACTACAGAAGGTTTTGGAGGAACATACGCTACCCAAGAAAATTTCCGAATTATGCGTGAAGCCTTGGATGAAGTTGGTGCAGAACTAAACCGTTATATTCGACTTTGTAACTACTGCTCTGGTTTGTGTATGCCCGAAATTGCTGCTATGGGTGCATTCGAACGCTTGGATTTTATGCTTAATGACGCCCTTTACGGGATCCTTTTTAGAGATATCAATATGAAGCGTACTATGATAGATCAGTATTTCTCCCGTATGATCAACTCCTATGCTGGTGTGGTCATCAATACCGGTGAAGATAACTATCTAACCACCTCAGATGCTTATGAAGAAGCCCATACAGTTCTTGCATCCCAGTTTATTAATGAGCAATTTGCCTTTTTGGCAGGTTTACCTTCAGAACAGATGGGTTTGGGTCATGCTTTTGAAATGAATCCCGGAATTGAAAACGGATTTCTGTATGAGCTGGCTCAAGCTCAGATGGCCAGAGAAATTTTTCCAAATGCACCGTTAAAATATATGCCTCCCACAAAATTTATGACTGGAAATATCTTTCGAGGTCACATTCAAGATGCACTCTTCAATGCCGTTACCATCATGACCCAACAACGCATTTGTCTTTTAGGGATGCTCACCGAAGCCATTCATACCCCTTTCATGCAAGATAGGTATTTATCTATCGAAAATGCCAAATATATCTTCAATAATATGAAGGATTTTGGGAATGAGATTACTTTCAAACCCAACGGCATCATCGAGCAACGCGCTCAATTTGTTCTGCAAAAAGCTCGAGATTTATTGAAAGAAATTGAGAAAAAGGGGTTATTCCAAGCTCTATCTGAAGGGATCTTTGCTGGTATTAAGCGGCCAATTGATGGTGGAAGGGGTTTAAACGGAGTGATTGTCAAGGATCCCAAGTATTACAACCCATTCATTGATCGGATGAAAGATTACCTGCAATTAACCAACGAGGAGGCAAACTAAAATGGGCGGCGGATTATATTCTTCTCATAAAAAAGATTTCGATACCACTCGGGATGAAACTCGATTAAAACCTTATGGTGATACCATGAATGACGGAAAGGTTCAACTCAGTTTCACTCTACCCATCAAAGATGGTGATCGTGCTGTAGAAACGGCTCGTCAATATGTAGAAAAACTTAATATGACCGACGTTCAAGTGGTATACCATCACTCTCTGGATAAAGAATTTACCTTCTTTGTAGTTTACGCATCTGCTATTCCCACTATAGATTATTCCAGTATCCAAGTAGAAGAATTGGAAATTGAGACCATGACCATGGAAGAAACCGATAAATTCATCGAAGAAAAATTCGGAAGAAAAATCGTTGTAATTGGCGCAACAACTGGTACAGATGCACATACAGTCGGAATAGATGCAATTATGAATATGAAAGGTTATATGGGACATTATGGATTGGAACGCTATCGGATGATAGACGCTTATAACTTAGGCTCTCAAGTGTCGAACGAGACCTTTGTGAAAAAAGCCATCGAACTCAATACCGATGTTTTATTAGTATCCCAAACCGTAACCCAGAAAAATGTACATATTCAGAATCTAACAGAGTTGGTCGAATTAGTGGAAGCAGAGGGCATTCGAAAAGATGTGGTTTTAATTGTGGGTGGTCCTCGAATTACAAATGATTTGGCTAAAGAGTTGGGATATGATGCAGGATTTGGACCTGGAAAATACGCCGATGATGTAGCAACCTATTTTGTGAAAGAAATCGCCAAAAGACAGAGAAAATTTGAAAAAAGTAGAAGAATTGTGAAATAATTCTTTTTCTGGAATTTTTTATTTTTATTCGTTGATGATTTCAAAAACCATCTTATCGATAATAGGCTTCTTAGTTTCTCTTTTATCAAAATACCAACCTACTATGTTGTTGGGTGTGATAATTACCATTACACCGGTTGAAAGATAATTTAAAATTTGTAAATCCATATCATGTAATTCCTCTTTTCCATCAGGATGTGTGTGAAATTGCCAGACGATATCAATCTGATCTTCTTCTTTATATTTCCTCATTTGGAATAATTTGCGTTTTTTCATGCGCATCCAAGATTTGGGTTTCTCATGTGCCTTAGCGGGATCCTTGGTTATCTCATATCCTTTGACTATCCCGAAATTTTCCTTGCGATCAGCAAATAACCATCCCGCAACAATTTTATTATTTTCTTCTTTTCCTTCTTTAGCTAAATCAATTAATTCATTATAAATTGGTTCTGGAATTAAGTATCTGAAATCAATGCTCATTTTTTTCTCCCAATAGTATATATATCCGATAAAAATTTAATCTTATGATTCTGATAAAAAACTATCGTATTTAAGAAAAAAATAGAAGGAATTTTATGAATAGCCAATTTAAGTTTTCTAAACCGGTTTGGGCCCAAGCTAAAGAAGAATTATTAAAAAATTTACAATCTAAACCTAAACATGGATTAAAATCAACCGATGCAAAAAGACGGTTAGAGATTGAAGGAGTAAATGAACTTCCCCCTCCGAAAGTAAATTTTTTCCGCATCTATCTCGCGCCCTTGTTTAACTGGTTGATAGTTGTCTATTTAATCGCGGCTTTGATCATGTTCATCTTTGGAATTATTACAGGAGAGGGGAATATGACCATGATTTATACCACTTTGGCCATCGTAGGACTCAATTGCGTGGTTGCAGTCGTACAACAAGCTCGGGCAGTTAAAAAACTTCGGGCATTACAAGCTTTGGCGGCGCATACTTGTATAGTAATTCGGGATTCAGTTGAGCAAGAAATTTCTTCTTCAAAGTTGGTTCCAGGAGATGTGGTATTATTGGAAACGGGAAATAGGGTTCCTGCTGATTGTCGGATATTAGAAGCGACTAATCTCCAAGTTGATGAATCCTCCCTAACAGGCGAAAGTGAACTCGTATCCAAAAATAGTGGTGAAGCACTCTCTCTTACTTTATTATCTTCGGATCTACCGCTACAGACTCAATATAATATTTTATTTTTTGGAACATATATCTCATCAGGTAGAGCTCGTGTATTAGTCTATGCAACTGGAGTGAATACTGAGTTAGGGAGGATATCCGAACAATTAAAACAACAACCGTTCCAAGAGATTCCCATCCAAAAGAAATTGAACAATATAGGAAAATGGTTTGCCCTCGGTGTTATTGGTTTTTGGGCAATGGTTTTGTTAATTCTCTGGATTTCGACCGGTAAGCTTGAAATTATCAAAAGTCTAAATTCTGCCATGGATATCATGCCGATTAATATTCCTTTGCTCACCACGGTTGTCATGTTAACTGGTACTCTTGCCATGGCCAACCACGGTGTAATTGTTCGTAATTTGACCTCGGTAGAAAGCTTAGGAAGGATAAGCGTATTGTGCACTGATAAAACAGGCACTTTGACCAGGGGAGAAATGTGTGTACAACATATCTGGACTCGTGGATCGCATTTTAAAGTTACTGGAAGTGGCTATATCCCTAAAGGAGAGATCTTTTTATTTGATAATCCCCAAAATCCCCAAAAGCTTGAAGATATTCATAATTATCCCCATTTACAATTACTTCTAGCAAATTGCACTTGGAATAACAATGCGAAAATTCAATCACCCAAGCTTCAATCTAAAAAAGAAACAGAAAGAAGATGGTCGATTATCGGCAGTCCTACTGAAGGTGCATTAGCCGTCTTGGTAAACAAACTAAAAAATATTAGAAATTTTAGCGAAATGGAAAATTTTCTTGTGGAAAAGGTGCATGAATACGAATTTTCTTCTCAATTAAAAAGAATGAGCACCATTGTTCGGACAGATTCTGATTCGTACTTATGTTTTACCAAGGGTGCCAGCGAAATTGTCATGGGGTGCTGTAATTGGCTGTTAGCGGAAGAAAATGAAGCCATTCCTCTAATTGACGAGTTAAGATTGGTTATCCTAAATCGAATTACTGAATTTGAACAGCAAGGATATAGAGTTCTAAGTTTTGCTTACAAAAAATTAAAAAATATTGATTATGAAAGTTTGGATACTGCTGAAATTCGCGATTCAATAGAATCAGACTTAATATTTATCGGGTTTGTTGCAATAATGGATTTACCTCGAGAAGGTGTTCAAGAAGCAATTCACACATGTTATCAAATGGGAATCGAAACAGTAGTAATTACCGGAGATAGTTTGCCCACTGCTACAGCTATAGGACAGCAAATTGGATTAAGACTGGAAGGTCCGAAAAGTTTACATTCTGGCAGACTTTCAAATTCAAAAGGTAAGGAAGAAATTCCTATTAACGAGAATATTGAGGACATCTCTTCAATTAAAATATTTGCGCGTGTTTCCCCCTTGGATAAACAATTTATTGTGGAGAAGTATCATGAGCATTCTAAAATTGTTGCCATGACTGGAGATGGAGTAAATGATGCACTGGCTTTACATGATGCGGATGTAGGTGTTGCTATGGGTATTCAAGGTACAGACATCGCAAAAGAAGCCGCAGATATGATACTTTCGGATGATAATTTTGTCTCAATGGTCGAAGGTATAAAACAAGGACGTGGAATCTTTGCAAACATAAGGTCTTTAATCTTCTTCTTTGTATGCATAAATCTTTTTGAAGGGATTGTTCAATTCCTATTGGCAGTAATTTTAGATCTACCATATTTTTTAAGTGAAGATTTCTATTATCAATGGGTTTTTCTTTCGTTAACAGTACACATGTTTCCTGGCTTAATGTTGACTTTCGATAATGTCTCTAACGATGTGGTATACGAAAAACCTCGAAATTCTCAAGAAATAATCTCAAGAAATGTATTGATCTTACTTTTAGTCTATGGAATTTTGCTAATTTGCTCAATGTTAGCTGTTTATTTCCTTGTTTATTCGGAAACTTATTCAAAATTTCTTAAAAAAGTGTTTCCGTCTCTTTCTGGGCTTGATTTCGGAAATTTAAATCAATACTTCCTCTTTACTCCTGAAACACAAGATTTGTGGCAGAATTTGGATTTTACTACGGCTAAAACTCTTACTATGTTAATGGTGGTTTTATTTCTATGCGAAACTTTCCTTGCGTTACAAATTAGGCGACCGAATAAGTCTCTTTGGAAAAGTATTAAACAAGATTTAACTAAAACGGTTATTTTAGTGATTTCATTACTATATGGTTTGTTCCTTTTTATCTTATATATGCCGGGTTTCCAAATTTGGCTGATAAATCAAAGGGTTGCCTTAAATTTTGTAGCCTTGAATATTGTTGATTGGATGGTTTGTATAGTGATTTCCTTCACTTTATGTATATTACCTTTCGAAGGGGTGAAGTACTTTTACCGAAGACACGCGGATGTAGGTGTTTTTTAATCAGAGAGATTATCGTGTTTAGGATCGAATAGTGGTATTAGCCGGATTTTTTTCAAATACCATGTATCAATCTCAAGTTCACTCTCTTGATTGAGTATTTGTTTTAACCGGGAATGGATGCAATACGCTGGAATAGGGATTTTCTTCTTAAATTGAGGGAATTCGACAATGGCCCGATTTCGTTGAATATCTCGAATTATTCCAGATAATTTAGTGTGAGTATTTCCATATGGCATCATATTTTAATTCACTCAAGATTATAATCTAATTTTGAAGATTTTCTCACTTAAATTCCAAGATATAATCTAATTTTGAAGATTTTCTCACTTAAATTCCATTATTAGCGGTTCATTAAAAATTCACATTCTTTAGGAATTAAGCAATTTTAAGTTAAAAGAATGTTTATATTTAAACCGAATTTAAACCAATTAATTCTTTTTCTATATAAGTGAGAAACACCATGACTCAGATTATACCAACTTATTATATGGTTCATTTAGAACCTGATTTGGAACAATTTTCGTTTAAAGGATTAACTCTAATTGAGTGTTCAATAGAAAATTCTCTTTCGGAAATCCGATTAAATACAAAAGAGTTGAAGATCCACAGCCTAAAAGTAATAAATTCCTCAAATTCTGAAGAAATTTCATCAAAATTTGAGCTGAAACCAGAAACGGAAGAATTAGTGATTAACACTGAAAATCCCATTTCTGGAACAGTTATTTTGGAAATTGAATTTGAAGGAACATTGAACGACATGCTTTATGGATTTTATCGAAGTCGTTTGACCTATGACGGAAAAGTTACATATATGGCAACCACTCAATTTGAAGAGCGAGATGCCCGAGCTGCTTTTCCTTGCTTCGACGAACCTGCATTGAAAGCCAAGTTCGATTTGGAGTTTCTCATTCCTGAAAATCTGGAAGCAGTTGCAAATACGGACATTTCTGAAGTTCAACCCGCTGCGAATGGAAAGAAACTGGTGAAATTTGAACAAACACCTGTCATGAGTACCTATTTATTATATTTCGGAGTAGGTGAATTTGAATTCTTAGAAGATAACTCTAAAGCACCTAAATTACGTATTGTTGCACCGCCGGGAAAGGCTCAATATGGAAAATTTGCCTTAGATATCGCTCGAAAATCTTTTGATTATGGAGAAAAATTTTTCCAAGCCCCTTATCCTATTTCAAAATGCGATTTTATTGTTGTGGAAGATTTTGCGGCGGGAGCCATGGAAAATTATGGTGCAATCACCTTCCGAGAAAATTTGCTATTGGTCATTCCAGGGAAGACTTCAACACCTCAAATGGAGTCGATTGCTTCCGTTGTGGCCCACGAAATTACCCATATGTGGTTCGGAGATTTAGTTTCACCTGCCCGTTGGAAATATGTTTGGCTAAATGAATCTTTCGCAACTTATTTCACCTCAGCAATTCCAGATTATTATTTCCCTGAATGGCGTTCTTGGGAATCATTAATTGGCGGACGTGGATTAGGTGGGTTTACCCGTGATTCTTTGAAATCGACTGTGCCAATCGAACTTCCTGGTGATCAAGAGATTAATATTGATGCATCTAGTGCCCCAATAATTTATGCTAAAGGTGCTCTCATCATGCGGATTTTAGAAGGATACATCGGGGAAGAAAAATTTTTCCAAGGTATTCGCCACTATCTTAACAAATTTGCATTTAAAGCCGCCACCAGCGATGACTGTTGGATTGCTTTTGAAGAGGCCATTAATGAACCAATTATAGAATTTGCCAATTCTTGGGTAAAGCAAAAAGGATACCCTTATATCACCGTTTCACAAGCTGGAAGCAAGGTACACTTAGAACAGCAGCGATTTACCTTACTTCCCTTAGAAGATGATGCAGTTTGGTTTATTCCCTTAAAAATTAGGGTATACACATCAGACGGGGCTGAAGAAATTTTAGATTTTGTTATGAAAACTCGTACTTTTGAATTTGATTTGCCTGAAAACACAATTTCCTTCAAACTAAATGCTGATCAAACCGGTTTTTATCGTGTTAAATATTCGGTTGATCATTTTCGCAAATTGGGCGAATTTGTCAAGAAGGGACAATTGAATGTTTATGATCGCTTTGGATTGCAGAATGATTATTTTTCATTTATGCAGCAGGGTGATTATGAAATAGATGATTATCTCTCTTTTCTACATAATTACTTTGGGAACGAAAGCAGCCCATTGTGTCTTTCAAATATTGTTGCTAATCTTACTCGACTCGAATTACTTGTTCCGAGATTCCGAGAAAAAATTAAGGAAACAGGTCAAGTGATCGCAGAAAATGCTTTAGAAAAAATTGGATACGAACCACAGAGTGACGAAATTGGTATGTTAGCTGAAGTTCGCAATGATTTACTGTGGATGGGTGGTCATTTCGGTTCTTTAAAGATACGAAAATTTGCAGCGAAGCATTTCCAAGAATTATTGGCAGGGAATTCTATTTCTCCAAATATATTTCGAAGTGTGGTGCGACTAGGGGCAGAACAATTTCCAGATGCATGGGATTTTATGGTTGCTCAAGTGACCGATCCAAACGTGCCTGAAGCGGTTAAACAATATTGGCTGGGGGCTTTTGCATGCTTTACCGATCGTGATATGCTAGAAAAGGCCTTAGAGCTGAATTTAACTAAGATACCCAAACTCAATAGAGCCCAAATTCTTATCCTAGTATCTCGCAATCCTGTGGCAACTTCTTGGATTTGGGGGTATTACCACTCTAATTTCCAAGTATTGATGAAAGAATTGCCTAAATCGGCTTTGGGTAATACGCTTGCAACTATCCCTCCTATCGGTGCTCTTACTGCAAAACCTGAGGTATTAGAATTTCTGGAACAAATTGGAAAGAAAGTTCCTCCTGCTAAAGGAATTGTTGAAATGTCGGCTGAAATTGCCGAGCTTTATGCAAAAATCTATGAAAAATATAAATAATGCTTTTTTTATTCTTATTTTACATTTTTTATCTATTCATATCTGATGTTTCGATTTTTTAACATCTAAATCCTTCCTTCAAGGTCAAGCCCTATCTACAGTTAACTACAGCATGACCGAGCACTAACGGATAAATAATTGCTCAATTATATGTTAATTATATGCAAATATTCAACTGAATCTGCTTGTTGAGTGTGAAATTTGGATTTTAAGGATAAATTGAATAATAGAAATTCTGTAGGAAAAAAATCTTGCTGGAAACTTGAGAAAATTGGAAAGCGAAGTTAGATTGAAGATATAAAAGAAATGTTTAAAGGGGTAATTAATAATGGGCGTATCCTGGTTTGAACAGGAGATCTCCGCAGTGTAAGTGCGGCGTAATAACCACTATACAATACGCCCTGAATTAAGGAATTGCTACGACAATTAAAAATAGGTTGAAATCGATTAAATTTTTTTCGTTTTTCCTTTCAAATATCCTTATAGATGTAATTGTGGTGCATTTATTTGAAAAAGTTATCAATTTCGGTAGCAAGTGCACCAGAAGACGGCGGTATAAATGTGATTATTTTATATATCCAAGGGAGTAGATATTGCTGATAATCAAGAATTGTTCCATCATAAAAAATTATGACTGCTTTTTGGTGTTGATTATTAGGTGCAGAAGCGCTCAGAGCATGAATTTTATAGAAATTATTGTTCCGAGAATAGATTTGGGCAATAACCGGGTCGTACTTACGAGCAAGGTATTTATTTCGCTTCAAAACGCGGTACGTTGCTTTTTCTGCAGGGAATGAAATAAAAGAAAAGATATCGAAATATGGTAGAAGAGGTTGAATCAATTCCAAGGGGATTTTATTTATGTCAAGAAGTAAAAATAGTGGAGTTTTTTCATTTTGTTTCTCATGTAATTGCGATAACCATGATTGTGTGATTGTATCTGAAGAGTTTGCGAGGCTCTTGACTATATATCCTATCTGTTCTAAGCGATTTTTGATTTCTGCGGCTAAAACACCTTGAAAAAGAGATGTATTGCCGAAAAACACCACGGTAGCTCGCTTAAAGATTCGAGCGTGTTGAACTAATTTTGACGCATATTTTGCTGCAATGACGGGAGAATTAAAATTTGCATGGGGATTGATGGAAAGATCACCCCAAACCTTAGCATGATTGGAAATATCTACCGGAGCTAGATGCCGTATGATAAAACCTCGTGCTAAACTTCCCAATCCGGTGATTGCCAGATAAGATCTTATATCTATACATGAAGAAACTGAAAAAGTTGCTGCTGCATTTTCAAAGATAGGGTCGGTGAAGTGCCTAATATCCAGTAAAGTCATAAACAATGTAGTTATTTCTCCAGTGAACTCACTTGTAAAAGTATAGGGAAGAGAATGGTTAGTGTGTTGATATATCACGGCTGTGAAGTAGTTGTACAGCTTTATAATGGTGTTGTTAAAATTTTGCTGTTCAGAAGCAGAATCAAGAAATAATTTGTCAAAATTTTGCTGTATTACTTTCGTAAGCCGGTCAAATGAGCATTTATGGGCTTGACAAAGGTTGTGTAAGAATTCGAGCGGACTGAATGGATATTCCTTCTTGTTATGATTTCCATCCTGAATTTGTGAATTTTGCTCTGTTTGGTGAATTTTCTTGCTTTTATTATCATTCTGAGTATACTGGGAGTAATTTCGATAATTTTCGATGTATTTCAGAAATCGCTTAAAAAATTTGCTGAAAAATCGATAATGACTGTTGTTTTGGTTAGATTTGAATAATTTCATGAGATATTCTTGAATTTCGGCGATTTCTTTTACCGATATCTCTATAGAGTATTTATTTAGGAGAAACTGCGGTAAGTAATGGCAATCTTCGAAAATCAGTAGACTTTGATCGATGGAAACAAATTCATGGAAGAATCCAGGTTTGTATGGGTGAAATGTGAAGACATCTGAGTAGGAAACGAAAATTACATGAAAATGCGGAATTAATTCAGAGAGAAAAGATTTAAGCGGCCAATGTGTTCCATTGTTTTGATAGAAATCCTTTATTATTGGTAAAGATGTATATTGAAAATAGGATGAATTATTTTCTAAATTCCATAATTCTTCTAAACCACCTTGGAGTTTGAAGAAAGAATTAATATTATGTCCATCACTGGAAGAATCCGCTTGACATAAAGGAGGTACTGAAGAAGCTGAAGGAGATGATGAGGTTGAAGATGATAAAATGGATGCGTAATTTAACTGGTTGGTTGAGAAAAGTTGGTTAATTCCCCGAAAATCGCCAATTTGGAGTCGAGGGAATGAATGATCATATATGTGGGTGAAAATTTCAAGAATTTCGGATTTTTGAATGGAACTGTGCAAAACACAAACTAATTGTTGATGATTTTGAATAGCTACTGGAAGAGCTGCCTGAAGACTTAAACCTAAACTAGATCTAGGGGTAGAAGCATAAAAGATGATGTTCTTTCGACTATGAAGATCCATCTGCAGTGATTGAATTAAATTTTCTTCTTCTAGCTTTACATCAATTCCAGATTTTAATTCAAGGAGTTCTCTAGAAATTATTGGATGGGAAATAAGTTCACTTACTCGATCAGCCATTATTACTTGGTTAACAAGCCCTTAGATAGTTAAACAACCCCACCCCATTCGTTTATTGGATTTTTTATTGTAAATATAACGAATATGTTGGAAGAATTTATAGTTATAATAATATCTACAAAAAATTTCATAGAATTTTCAAAAACTTTAAAATTTGCAGCAGAAATGAAAATAAAAAAGAATTACCAATACTTTGCCACTCGTTCGGGATTAAAAACTGTCATTCGACAATTAGGTAAGAATTTTCCGATATGCGCAATCAATCCTGCAGCCGTTGTGCCCGATTTACATCGGACTGCCGCTTCCATCGGACCCAATCTATCGATTTGCATTATATCGATGGTATGGCCACGTTTGGCTAATGTTTTTTTGATCATTTGACGGGAAACACCCGTTGTAAAGATTGTGTCCCAACCTTCTTCTACCATCTGTCTGATTTTAACCAAGAAATTTTCAGAAAATTGGCCTTCTACTTTGGGTTTCCCTTTTTTTTCATAAGTTAATTTTGTGACTTCGAGCTCCACTGGTAGATGGTTCATTAAACCGTATAGATGAATAATCTCTTTAGTTGAGAGTTTGTCATTACCCACCAATTGCTGTCGTAATCGAAAAAGGGGAATTAATACTTCTTTACTCGGACCTTCAATACCGATATCTACAAAAACCCCAAATCCGACCGAACCTATCGAAGTTAATTGCCCGATTAAGGGAGTATTTTTTGGAATATTATTCGCATCAATGACCCGGCCGGTGAGTTCTTGTAAAATGCGAGAAACAAATTGGCATTCATCTTTATTAGGACCAATTAAAGTGATTTTTATCCTATTATCTAATCGAAATTCTAAATCGTCAATTTTCACGTCTAAATCGTGAGGGATCCGTTCTTCTAAAACTCGCTGAAAAGTACGCAAGAAATTAGTCCTTTCCTGGGCGGTTTTTGCCTTATTAATAGCATAAAATTGATACGCCGTAACATATGCGAGCGATGTGTGGTGCATTTGATTTAACTTCCTTTGAAATTAGTAATTAAAATTACATTTAACTCTATAACTTCTCCAAATTCCATCGAATTTAGGAAAAAATATATAGGTTAAAAGAAAAAATGTACGATATAACTTATTTTTTTTGTTTTTCTTGAAAAAGGAGGAAGATTATGGATATTGAACAACTCATCCCAGAATTTAATGCTTTTCAACAAGAATTTCCCGATTTCGATCTTTTTATCATTTTGGCCTCTGATGGAGAGGTTTTATACAGCAGCAATCCGGAAAAAGTTAATCCCGAAGAAACTCGTTCCTTAATGCACGCGTGGCTTAAGCGTGAATCTGCTTGTATGTTTGGCCAAAAGAGATACCCAATATTAAGTTGGGAACCCTTACAATTTGCGGCGCGTAATGTGAAAGGGAAAGATGCATTAGTAGGGACAATTACCCAATCCAGCTATTACTTACTTGCTCATTTGAAGGCGGGTGCAGAATTGGCGCCAGCTATCGGTGCCATCCAGTTAAATCGAAAATTTTGGAAGCTTATTTAATTCATTTTTTTGGTGTCTAGCAGTGTTGTGCTTCATTTAAACAACTTTTTATCTTACACAATCTTACAGTACCCATGAAACCTGAAAAAATTCTTTTTCTCCATGGTTATGAAAGTTCAGGGAAAGGATTTAAAGCTGAATTTCTCCGACAAATATTTTCGAAGATTCAAACTCCCACGTTAACAGGCGATTTATCCGCCCGCATGGAACAAATTCTTCCACTTTTTTTAGAACATGAGAGGTGGGTTATCATTGGTTCAAGTTATGGGGGGCTGATGGCAACACTTTTAGCTCAAAAGTATCCATCTCGAATTTCAAGGCTTGTTCTCCTTGCTCCAGCCTTAATTCCACCTTTATTTACTCCCGATCCATCTCTTTCTCCTATCGATATTCCCACAGATATATTTCATGGATTAAATGATGATGTAGTTCCGCTCGAAACGGTAAAACCAATCGTAAAAAAGATATTTTCCAATTTAGAATATCATATCGTGGATGATGATCATCGTCTTCATTCTACAACACGCCAGATCCCGTGGGAAAATTTACTCGTAAATAATACAATCAATCAAGGGTAGTAATTTGGAAAAACGGGCGAAATTCACAAATACCATTGTGGTTCCATTCGAATTCTTAACGCATCTTCAAATCTTTTTCTTGAATTTGAAGGTAGGTTGAGAGTGATTTGACGAGCTTGAGATTTGCATGTCCTAAAACAAGCAAAGCAACGGATACAAGATTTATCGTCTACCATGAGCGAATTAAAATCAATAGCATTCACTGGACAAGCTGCATAACATTCCCTACATGAAATACATTTTTCTTCATCTCGCACAGGTGCCTGAACCATTGTTTGTACCCGATATTGAGGATGAGGGAGGCTGTAATTAATATTTGGATTTTTCATATTAATTTCAAAAGGTTTTAGAGTATTTTCGGAAGGATCAGATGGTATTTTTCTAATTTTCTGGCTTAATTCTTGGCAAAATTGTCTTAACTTTTGAAAATCTTCATTATCTGGACGGTTTATGGCTAAAGGAAATTGTTGGTAGGAAAAAGAATGTCTCCCGGTGAAAGTAGCTGCAGCAATGACCTTAAAACCTTGTCTTTTTAATATCCAAACTAATTCTTCCAAAGCTTTTCCTAAATTTACATTTCCATTTACTACAAGTGCCACGCAAAGTTGGTTTTCCCCCTTAATTGAATTTAATTTCTGGAGAAATTGATCGGGAATTCTACCTGAATAAATAGGGGCCCCTACAAGAATTAAATCACCATTCACTTTTTGAATGCTATTTTTTCGGGATTCGTGAAGAGTAAGATCTATGATGGAAGAAATCTCTGACCCGAGATAATAAGCAATACGAAGACAATATTTTTTAGTATTTTTCGTGGGTGAGAAAAAGAGTGGTTGAATTGATTTCAGCTGCATATACATTTCTTTTTATTACCCCAAAAAATTTAAACTTCTGTCAATTTATTTTGATATAGAATGTTACCCCAAATGTTATAGAATAGTAAAAGTGAATTATTATGTTTTCAACACCAGGACTTGGATATGACCGTGCGATCACCATATTTTCTCCCGATGGCCGCCTTTTTCAGGTAGAATATGCCATTGAAGCGGTAAGAAGAGGAACTACGGCCGTGGCGGTTAAAAATAAAACTGGAGTTGTTTTTGCAGTGGAAAGACGCAATTTACCACTTCAAGAACATCTCGGAAGCGAAAAGCTATTTAAAATCGACGATCACGTAGGTGTTGCTATTTCGGGACTTACTGCTGATGCACGTACTCTTATTGATCAGGCTCGAGTTCACGCTCAAGTTAATATTTTAAGTTATGATGAAGAAGTTTCAGTGGTCGAAACAACCCGAGATCTCTGTGATCAATGTCAATTATACACTCAAAATGCTGGTGTACGCCCCTTTGGTGTTTCTTTATTGATTGGGGGGGTAGATGAAGATGGGACAGTGAATTTATATCTTACCGATCCATCTGGTGCCTTTTGGGGCTATAAGGCTTGTGCAATTGGAAGTGGTTCTACTCAAGCGCGAGAATATCTCGGTAATGAATATTCAGAAAGCATGTCATTTGAGGAATTACAACTTCTAACCATCCGAACCTTAAAAGAGGTAATTGAAGGAGATTTAGATTCAAATCGATTTGAAATTGCCGTAATTGATGCCAAGGATCGAAAATGGAAGCTTCTTTCCATCAAAGAAAATCAAACCCTTTTAGAAAAAATTACAGATTAGAAAAAATTACAGATTAAATCTTTTTTTCGAATTTTTCTTCTATTATTGAAATTCTTAAATAACATTCTTGCTTTATTTAAATAGAAACGGTAAGAACAGATATTGCCCCGATCGAGCAGCTTATAAGATAAAGTCTGTTATGATTTTACAAAAATCGGTCAAATTTGGGCGATATTTCAATCTATAGGGAATAATTGGAGAAAAGTAGGATGTCACACGCACGGGGTGGACCCAAAGGGAATTTCGATTTGGGGAAATATATTATTGTCAAATTAGAAAAAGCCAATCGAAACTTTGAAATGATTGCGGATCCGAATGAGGCGTGGAAAGCAAAACAAATCATCAAGAAATTACTGCAAAAAGAACCTGAACATCAGCTCCAAGTTGAGGAAATATTAAATAATTCCGATATTGATTTGGAAAGCATTTTTCCAACATATGATTTCTTCTTAAATGTTAAAAAAGGAGATCGCGTTACTGAAGCAGATTTAGAAAATGCTTTTGCCACTACTGATCCTCGCACTATAGCAGCCTATTTTCTGATAGATGGTGATTTTGCTTGGACCAAAGCCCAGCGTGATCAATGGTTAGAGAAAAAACGGAAGCAAATTATCAACATTTTAGCTCGAAATTCGATAAATCCCCAAACAAAGCGTCCTCATCCCCCCAATCGTATTGAAAAAGCCTTAGAAGAAGCACGAGTATCTATTGATATCAATAAACCAGCAGAAGAACAAATTGATGCAATTGTAAAACGAATACAAACCGTTATCCCCATTCGGATTGAAACTATTCAGATGGCTGTGAAAATACCAGCAGAATATGCTGCGAAAGCCTATAATACAGTGGAGCAATATGCTCAAGTCAAACAATCAGAATGGCAAACGGACGGATCTTGGATAGGTATGATTTCCTTACCTGCTGGATTACAGATGGAATTGTTAGATAAATTAAATAAATTGACTCACGGACGGATGCAGAGTAAATTAATCCAGAAATAATTATCACTGGTTTCATTTCATTCTCGTGATAGTTCTTGTGAGTAGCTTTGACAAAAAAATAGGTGAAAGCTAACACACCAAGCAGGCTGTGATGACCTCATACCACTTTTCCTATTTCTTCCCGTTCAATAAAAATATAAAAAAAATCTAAATGCGGTCTATTACCATCATAGGAGCTTGACAACTGATTAATCGCTGATTGTCAACTTCAAATTTTGAAGATAAATAGACGTATTAAGAAAAAACAAACACAGTGAACCTATATGTCCGCGGAGAATAAACAAATACGCGAAATCGTTACTCCAGGTCAAGTAATTGCCTCTGATCCCGAGTTAATGGCTGGAAGAGGGGCGATAAGAGAAGCAAATGGGGATATCGTCTCTGTTTTCGTTGGATTGAAAGAAATTCGGGGAAAATATGTGAATGTAGTCCCTTTAAATGGATTGTACAACCCTCAAATTGGAGATAAAGTCATTGGCCGAGTGATTGCAAAAACTCCTGTGAAATTTTTACTGGATATCAATTCCAAATTTTTAGGCATTCTTAAACCATCTGATGCCTTTAAACGTTCTCATCGTACTCGAGGATATCCCAAAACCATGGGCACTTATCGACTCCCTCGGGAAAATGATATGGATAAGTTGAAAATGGGTGATATGCTAATTTGTAAAGTTCTTTCAGGATCACGCACAGAAGAACCCACTTTAACTAGTTTAGGTCAAGAATTAGGATTGATCACAGAAGGTTTAGTTATTGCAATTGCTTCGACTAAAATCCCCCGAGTAATCGGAAAAAAGGGGAGTATGATTGCACTTTTGAAAAATTTGTTACATTGTAAAATTTTTGTTGCTCAGAATGGGCGAATCTGGATACACGGTCGAAATCCAGAAAGCGAACGGTTATTAATTGAAGTAATTTATAAAATAGAACGTGAAGCTCACACGACCGGCTTAACCGATCGAGTAAAAGCTTATATTATTAAAGAAAAGAAAAATAGAGGTATCAAATAACAATGCCAATTTTAGTACCTGAACCTCATGATGAGGTATGCTTTCGAGAAGACGGAAAAAGGTTAGACGGGCGCGCTGTTGATGAATTGCGCCCTTTTTCTTGCGAAGTTGGGGTTATAAAAAATGCACAAGGCTCTGCACTTGTTCGACATGGAAAAAATCTGATTTATGCTGCTATTTACGGACCACGGGAAGTTCATCCCCGCCATTTAGCACGACCAGATCGTGGTATATTACGAGTCTATTATAGGATGGCTACTTTTTCGGTTCATGAGAGAAAAAGTCCTGCTCCGAATCGACGTGAAAACGAAATTTCTAAAGTAATTCGGGAGGCATTAGAACCAGTATTATTTTTAGAAGCCTATCCTGATTCTCAAATTGAAGTATATATAGAAGTAATTGCCGCCGATGGAGGTACTAGATGTGCTAGTACTACTGCTGCATCCTTGGCTTTAGCAGATGCTGGAATTCCCATGAAAAGTATGGTGGTAGGTGTGGCTGCAGGAAAAGCCCAAGGTAAGGTCCTTCTGGACTTAGGTGATAAAGAAGATAAGGTGGGACAAGCTGATATTCCATGTGTAGTGGTGATGAAAGATAAATCGATTTCACTTCTACAATTTGATGGAGAAATGACTTTGGAAGAAATGAAACTCGGCTTTGAATACGTTCTTAAAGGAGCGGAAATCATTTATCAGAAACAATTAGAAGCATTACGTGAAAAATATAATAAAATTTCACGCCAAGCTGAAATTGAAGATGCAGAATTAAGCAAGGAAACTCCTAAAGAAGAAAAAACAGCATCAGAATCTACAGATACTGCGGTTTCTCCCGAATCTTCTGATATATTTAAGAGTGATGTGGAAGCAGAATCTGCTGAAAATACCAGATCTGCCGAAATTAATGAAACTCCTGAAGCATCTGAGACCCCCTCAACTGAAGGATCCGAAACAAAAACATCCCAGGAAGATGTTTCTTCCGTAGGTAAAGAAGCAAAAGAAGAAAATACACTTTCTGAAGAATCGGCTCCATCTGAAGTACCCCCCCAAGCCGGTGAGGACAATCCCACAGGAGATGATAAATAATGATGGATATTAACGATGTTGTTAGCAATTTAGAACGAAATTACATCTTAAAATTATTAAAACAAGGCAAGCGAATTGACGGTCGCGGACTTTTTGAATATAGAGAGGTTAAAATAAAAACGGGATTTATTCCCAAAGCGGAAGGTTCAGCTGATGTCTTTTTAGGTGATACTCGCGTTATGTGCGGGGTAAAATATGATATTGGAGCACCATTCTCAGATAATCCCGACAAAGGGGTATGCACTGTAATGACAGAATATGTTCCAATTGCTTCCCCTATGTTTGAACCCGGACGACCTGATGAAGTTGCTATTCAATTAGCACGAGTAGTTGATCGTGGTATTCGCCATACTAATTGCATTGATTATAAGAAACTCTGCATTAAGGAAGGAGAATATGTCTACATTCTGTTTGTAGATTGTTATATGATGGATTATTTCGGTAATTTAACTGATGCTTCTGCCATTGCAGCGATTGCAGCATTATTAAACACAAATTTACCCGGTGCTAAATTGAATGAAAAGGGTGAACCTGAATGGGATGGAACATATGCACCATTGACGATCTACGAAATTCCGTTAAGTATTAGTTTTGGAAAAGTAGGCGATGTGATTTTCGTCGATCCTAATTTATCGGAAGAAATGGTGTTAGATGGTTCTATTGCATTTGCTGTAGACGAGAAGAAGCAAGTAACTTCTATTCAGAAATATGGAAGTGCTACTTGGACTGTAAATGAAATAATGGAAACATCGAAGAAAGCCATTGAAATTGCTGATGAATTACGAGCAAAATTGAAATTACGCCAACATGTTCAACAATCGAATTCATAATTTTTTTATTTCAAGTAATTTTTCGAGGAATTTTTGAGTAAATCGGAAAATTCACAAAATTTTTTTAATTTGCTTCTTTCTCCTACTTATTCTTATTGCAAGTTGAAGTGAATTTTATGGCTAAAACAAAAAAAGTGGGTATCTCAGGAAAATTTGGCCCAAGATATGGTTCTACCTTACGTAAACGATGGAATAAAGTAACTGAAAAGCAAAAAGGACCTACCAAATGTCCTAAATGTGAATCTAAAATAAAAAATATGAGAAAGTTTGTTGGTGTGTGGGAGTGTCCTAAATGCGGAGCGCGTTGGACTGGTGGAGCATGGGAGAGCAGTACTGCCCGTGGAAAAGAATCTCATCGAATTGCCACACGATTAGCTCGTGAAACTTTAGAAGCAGAGAAGTAAACCTAAGACTTCACTTGTTTTTTCATCTTTTTTCTATGAAGCGTGAATCGGTATGCAGATTACAACCGAGGTTAAATTTATTTTTAATACAATCGAGCATCGGGATATTTTTTTTAAAAGCTTTTTACCTGAATTCAAGGGATTCAATGCTAAACGTTCTTCTTGGCAGATTTACCCTATTAATCCTGATTCAGCACATATCAATTTCCAGATTCAAGCAGAGGATGCCACTGCATTTCGTGCTACCATAAATTCTTTGATTCAATTTGCAAGTGTGGTTGAAAAAACACTAAATCTTGTTGAATAAAGTTGAATATCATTTCTTAGAAAAGAATAATAATGCTCTTTTCTTAGAAAAGAATAATAATATTATAGGGAGAAAAATTTAGATGCCAATAGTAACTCATCAAGATGAATATTTGTTATCGAAGATTGAAGTAGAACTTGCGAATATGATAAACTCATTAGCGCGGGAAATTGATTCAATTAAAAATCAAGAAAAGAAACTAGGGGATATGTATCAAGCGTATACCAAAGATTTGGGAAAATACATTAGAAAGATGAGAGATAAAAGTAAACAAATGGATGTTTTGGCCCGTGAAGATAAATCAGGAATCTCTAAAACTGAAGTCGATGCCTATAAAAAGCAAGTTCAAAAAGTGGATGACCGTATTCGAATGATTGAAGGCTACTATGATCGATTAAAGGATTTAGCTCTACAAAAGAACAATTTAACCAAACGGATGAAGGAATATGCAAGTTTAATGGTATCTCATGCAAAAATTAGAAATAATATTGTTGATATTGGCTTAAAGATAGAAAAAGAAAAGAACAAAATGGTCGCGGCTGAATCTATTTCAAGAAATGAAGATAAATTGAAAGATGCAGAACGTGAATTTGAGCGTAGTAAGAAAGAACTAAACAAAAAATGGGCTCAATTGGAAGAAGAACGAGCAGAAGTAAACCAAATGTGGAGAGCCTTGAAAAACTCAATAGATGATTTTGAATGATGAAAATCAGTGTTTTTTCTTTGTTTATTTCAAATGATTTTAGTTATGATTTCTCGCAATTGATTTAATGAAAAAGGTTTTTTTAAGACGTCTATAAATCCGTATTTTGATGGATTGGCCATAATTGGGTCGTTGGAATACCCGCTTGCAACAATGGCGCGAATATCTGGATCGAAAAATCTCAAATCTTGAATAACTTCTTTTCCACCTAAACCTCCTGGAATAGTGAGATCTAAAATTACAAGATCGAATTTGTGGTTATTATTGAATGCTTCTTTATACAATTGAATCGTATCTTCTCCATTTTCGGTAAAAACCGTTTCATAGTGCAGATGTTGCAAGAGTTTTTTCAAAATTCGCTGAATTGCTTTATCATCTTCTAGAATTAAGATTGATTGCTTTGTTTCTGCTTTCTTGTTATCTTTTTTTAATTCCTTCTTTGAGGTCTTTAGGTGTTTTTTTAAAAGTGGAGGTTCTTCTTGTACTGGAAGATATACAAGAAATTCGGAGTATGAATTATTCGGGTCCTCGGATGTATGAAATCCAATATAACCGTTGTGGTTTTTAATAATAGAATAGACTGCGGCCAATCCCAAACCATATCTTGATTTTTTTGTGGAAAAATACGGTTCAAAAATATTGGTTTGTATCTTTTCGGGAATTCCTGTTCCTTCATCTCTGATAATGATTTCAATATATTTTCCTGGTGGAATTAAAATTCGGTTTAAGTTGCCAAAAGGCTTAAGAACTTGATTGTTAAATTCTCTATTATAAAATTTTATGAAAATTTCGCCCCCGTCTGGCATGGCTTGATCGGCATTCATAACTAGGTTTGAAATGACTTGTGAGATTTGGTTAGGATCCACAACTACAGGCCAGAGATTATGGTCAAAATCTAAAGTGCATCTTGATTTCGAACCTCTAAGAGAAAAGATCGCAGTTTCAGTAATAATCGGGGTAAGATCTACTTTAGATTTTATTGGTTGACCACCAGTGGCGAATGTTAGTAATTGTGTGGTTAGATTTTGTGCCCTGTGAATAGATTTCTCTGCATCTTTCAAGGTTGCTTTAATAAATTCCAAATCATTTTCTTCCAAAGCTAAAGTTATATTTCCTAAAAGAGCTGTAAGAATATTATTAAAATCATGCGCAATCCCCCCAGCTAACCTACCAATGCTCTCTAATTTTTCTTGATTAAATTGGATTTGTGTCATTTGTTTAAGTTCGCTGGGCTTGAGGCAGAGTAAAATTGTAGAATTAGAAGTGTTTGTATCTAATCTATTTAAAGTAGCTTGAAACGGAATTATATTCCCAGAAAAGTCTATAAGTTCTATTTTGAATGATACGGTTTCGATTTCACCTAGTTGAATGGATTTGAATAAACTCTTTTTATTTAAATGACTGTTCGGGGAAATAATTTCAAATATATTCTTACCTATTAGTTTCTCTCTAGTTGCCTCTAACTTCTTCAAACCTTCTGAATTAATACCAAGAATTTCGTGAGATTCTAAATCAAATAAGATATGGATTACCGAAGAATCATTATTAGGAGATGTTTTATCTTGCAGAATTGAAGAAATTTGACATTCACCTTCTTAGTATTTGAAACTTTTTTGATTACCAAAAATATTTTATTTCAAATATAATAAAATTGTTACGAATAATTAGAATAAAATGTTTTTTTTTTTTAATCATTGTTTTACAAAGATTATAAGAATTTTTGCAACTTTTCAAATTCCTAAGAATTTAATTCTTCAAAATCTCCGATTTCTAAATATTCCTCCATACTTTTTGATTCAAGCAGTAAATAACCCGAATCGTTTATTCCCTTCAATTTAAAACCTTTTCCCTCTTTACCTTCAATTTTTGTGCCCAAATTATAAAGATTTTGATTGTATTCTTTTTTTAGTTGATTTTTGGTCTTTGAAGAAAAATTTGTAATTACATTTTTCCATATCTCCGCCAGAATGGTCGGTATATTCTTTTTTGCAAAATTTTGAATATTTACATGATAATCAATCAAATCAGAAACTGAAACGGTGGTATTTTTTAAATTTTCAGGAAAATTAGTCGAAGAATTATTAAAATTAATACCCATTCCAATTAATAAAATATGTTTTTCGGGAGTAGAAATAACTTCTAATAATATTCCACCGAGTTTACGAAGCTTATTGATTCTATTTTCTGAGATAATAACTAAATCGTTTGGCCATTTAATTTTTACAGGAATGTGAAATTCTTCAGAAATCATTCTCTTAAGAATGCTTACTACAGCGTAATGTAGAAAGATAAATTGCTGTGTTGAAAGAATATTGGGAAGTGGAATGGCTAAAGTCCCCCAAAAACCTCCTTCGGGAGAAAACCAATCATCATTTTTTCTTCCCCTACCATGATGCTGAATTCTCGCGGATAAAAACACTGCTTTTTCGTTCGAATCTTGAATAAATGGAATGATTGCATCTTGGGTTGAATTTACTTTATCTAAGAAGATATATCGAAGTGGAGGAGGCGGTAAACGTGAAAGATGTGAAGGAAGTGAAGGATTCACATTTAATTTAATATTATTGATGGCAAAAAGATTCTCATTTCATTCCTACTCGGAAAAGTGTGCTTAGTTTTTTATTAATTTTTACATTCAGATTGCTGATTCCTAAATATTTTCGTTTTAACCAATATCTCTTCAACTACTTTTACAATGTGGATTTCTCGAAGTTTGTTTTTATATAAAATAACATTTATTTAAATCAATAATGATTTTAAAAAAAACTAAAAAGGAACTAGATCCATCCTTGGTTCAGCTTTCTTCCTTAGATTCACTTAGAAGACAGTCTTTAAACGGTGGAGGCTCCCAAAAAATCGAAAACCAGCATAAAAAGGGAAAATTGACCGCACGTGAAAGGATTGAACTGTTAGTCGATCCTGGTACATTTATAGAAATCGATGAATTTGTGATGCATCGGGCCATCAAATTCGACATGCAGCAGCAAAAATATCTTGGGGATGGTGTGGTAACTGGATTTGGACTGATTCACGGGCGAAAAGTGTTCATTTATAGCCAAGACTTCACCGTAATGGGGGGTAGTTTGGGAAATGCACATGCTAGTAAAATTTCAAAGATTATGGACTTAGCCATAAAAAACGGATGCCCTATAATAGGACTTCTCGATTCTGGGGGCGCGCGCATTCAAGAGGGTGTGGATTCATTGGCCGGTTTTGGCGAAATTTTTCATCGTAATGTGCAAGCCTCCGGTGTGGTGCCACAAATTTCGGTCATTCTGGGCTCATGCGCTGGAGGGGCCGTTTATAGCCCCGCTTTAACGGATTTCATCATTATGGGTGGGAATCATTCATATATGTTCGTAACTGGTCCGCAAGTTGTTGAATCTGTAACTAATGAAAAAGTTTCCTTTGAGGAATTGGGTGGCAAAGAAATACACGGAAAAACTTCAGGTGTTGCTCATTTGACTACTGCCACTGAAGAACAAGCATTAGACTTAGTAAAAATCTTACTTTCTTATCTGCCCTCAAATAATCTGATGGATCCTCCCATAAATCCAGATTTTAATGAACCAGAAAATAGTGCCAATTTGAATAATCTCATTCCCAAAAAAGAGAATGAACCCTATGATATGATTATAGTAATTAAAGGAATTGTAGATGAAAATTCATTTTTCGAAATATTTCCACAATACGCGCCTAATATTATTACTGGTTTCGCTCGATTGGAAGGAAATTCCATTGGGATTATTGCAAATCAACCCTTATCCTTAGGAGGGGCAATTGACTTTCATGCTTCTGATAAAAGTGGACGATTCATTCGATTTTGTGATGCATTTAATATCCCGTTAATTACTCTGGTTGATGTCCCAGGTTTTATGCCTGGAGTCAATCAAGAACATGCCGGCATCATTCGTCATGGTGCAAAAATGATTTATGCCTATGCAGAAGCTAGCGTTCCTAAAATTACGATTATTACTAGAAAAGCATACGGAGGTGCTTATATTGTAATGGCTTCTAAACATCTAGGTGCTGATATGAATTTTGCTTGGAATACGGCTCAAATTGCCGTAATGGGAGCTGAAGGTGCCTGTAAAATTCTCTACCGAAAAAAGATCAAAGCTTCACCTAATCCTAAAATTGCTTTGCAAAATTATATTACGGCTTACAAGCAAGAATTTTCTAATCCATATCAAGTTGCAGAATTAGGTTATGTGGATAAGGTAATTTATCCCTCAGAGACACGTTCAATAGTTATTAATTCACTTAAATTTCTCACAAATAAACGTGAAAATGTTCCAAAACGCAAACATGGTGTGTTTCCAGTCTAATTTTTTCTTTTGCTATCAATAATAATTTGATTAATCTAAATAGGTGATATTATGAAAAAAATACATGAAATTCAAAAACTTTTGGGTAATTCTGTTCCAATTTGGGGATATAATCCTCAAGGGTTGAAAAATATGGATATTTTGTTGAGTATCTCGAGAAATAGTGGAATTGGGTTATTTAATACCGCAACCTTTTCAATCCAAGATATTAATGAAATCTTAATTCAAATCTCTCAAAAATTAGATGAAACAGCATATTGGGGTATTTTAATACATGAAGATAGTATAATTCCACGTCTTATATTTCCATCATCTAGAATAATTGTTATTTGCTCGTTTTCTCCTTCTTCCGCCAATCTTTCATTATTACAGCAAAAAACAGTGATGATTGGGGCCGAGGTACTTACAACAATTGAAGCTAAGGAAAAATCAGGTTGGGCTGATTTTTTCCTAGTTCGGGGAAATGAAGCAGGAGGTGTCGTGAGTAACATTAATTCTTTCATTCAAATTCAAGAATTTCACAAAATGGGATATAGTTTTATTATTGAAGGCGGTTTTGGTATATTTAATGTTGGAGCTGCCCTTGTTGGAGGTGCATTCGGAGTAGTCTTTGAGTCTCAATTGTATTTATTGAAGGAATCACCTCTTTCTTCTGCATACAAATCATACTTAGTTTCACTTCAAGAGAACGATTTCTATTTGGCAGTCGAAAATGAAATGTTTAATTATCGTTTAATAGGAAAATTAGCAAACAAATCGATTCGAAAAATAAAAGCTCAAGAGAAAGCATTCTATCAATATCTCATCAGTCAAGATGAAAATATGTCTCGTAATTTTTTCGAACAGCATTTTAATGCTTATCTTGATAAGATTTTCTCAGAAAAATCGCGTATTCCTGACTGGACTTCAGACAATCCCAAACATGCTTTTATGCCTTGTGATCATGGTATAATTTTTGCTCGATATGTAGCAGAATGTTATGAAGACATTGCTGGATTTATTCAAGGCTTGAAAAACCTGATCAAACACCAATACAATCAGATTAAAACTAATTGGCCTTTTCAAGAATGTAGCCCAATCGCGCAATTATTAAATATCAAATATCCAATAATCCAAGGCCCAATGGCGAATATAACTGAATCTTTGGAATATGCTCAAGTTATTGCAGAAAACGGCGCATTGCCAACATTTGCACTTGGTGGTTTAATGGATCATGAAGCAGATCTGTTATTGCAGAAAGTTTCGCAATCTCCCTTACAAAACAAATCTTATATGGCAGGAATAATCGGGTTAGAAGTAGTTAAAAAGCGTCGAAATGCTCAATTAGAATCAATCAAAAAATATAAAGTTCCTTTTACCTTAATTGCAGCTGGCTCGGTTGAGCTGGCCAAACAAGTCATTCGGCAAGGGGAACGGGTGTTTTTACATACTCCAGCTCTGTCTATGTTTCGAGAAGCAATAAAAAATGGAATAGAATTTATGATTTTAGAGGGCAGTGAATGTGGTGGTCATATTGGGACTCTTTCATCTTGGGTTTTATGGGAAAACGTATTAGAATATTGTGTTCAAGAAAAAAGTAATCTACCAGAGCGAATGAATGTTATTTTTGCAGGTGGCATTATCGATTCCAATAGTAGCACTATGGTTGCAATGTTACTTGGGGAACATCTTGATCAAATAAATCCTGCTATTCAGATGGGAACTGCATATTTATTCACTCAAGAAATAGTTACCTCAAAAGCTCTTTCTTACGTTTATCAAAATCTATTGTTAGATCATCAAACAACAAGAGTTATTGGAGCAACCGTTAACACCAGAGCCAGGGTTATACCTTCTTTATTTACTTATCTTACAATTAAAAAAGAATTTGAACGTATTACTCAAAATTTACCCATTTCGAAGCGTAAAGATTTATATGAGAAAGATAATCTGGGTGCACTTCGAATTGCCGCTCAAGGTGAAATTTGGAATGCTAAACATGTTCCTGGGACTGGAACCACCCAATTTCTCCCGATTTCTCCAGAAAAGCAGAAAATATCAGGGGCATTTATGACTGGAGAGATTATTTCCCTTCGTAATTCGGTCGTTTCAGTTAAGAATCTCCATTATGATATCGTAAAGGGGGGATTTCATCACCTTTCGGACGAATTCTTAAAAAGATTTACTTCATCTACTAAAACGCCCCATATTATCCAAAATAGAGAAATAATTGCCAATCAAGAAATTTCTATTGATTCTCGTGTAGCAATTGTGGGATTGGGGGGTGTATTTCCTGATTCTAATAATATCACTGAATTTTGGCAGAACATTTTAATGAGAAAGTATTCAATATCTGAAGTTCCCTCAGATCGTTGGGATGCAGAAATTTATTATAGTTCCAATAAAAATGAGCCAGATAAAACGTATACAAAAATCGGGGGTTTCATCAAAAATTTTCAATTTAAACCAATAAAATTTAGAATTCCTCCACAAATGGCTGCAAGAATGGATCCTGTACAAAAATGGGCTCTAACAGCAGCAAAAGAAGCATTGTTAGATGCAAAATTCCCCGTTGATGGTAAAAAACCCATTAATTTAGCCGTAATTTTAGGAAATTCTTTAGGAGGAGAAATTCAACGGACTAATGACAAAAGAGTATTGATTCAAGAAATTAAACATATTTTTCATCAAGCCAAACAACTTAATATGGCAACAACCTCAAGTCTCGTAGAATTGCAAACATATCTTGAAAATGAGCTGATCAAAGATATACCTCCAATAAATGAAGATACAATGCCAGGTGAATTGTCAAATATTATTGCCGGAAGAATTTGTAATATATTTAATTTAAATGGTAAAAATCTAACCACTGATGCTGCTTGTGCTTCAAGCCTGGCCGCATTGGATACTGCAGTTAAAGGTTTATTATTTGGAGATTATGATGCAGTTTTAGCAGGTGGTGCCGATAGATCCATGGATC
>Ga0164318_10000263_pt1 | contig 37013 bp, 36 predicted proteins | sample GuaBasSedimGuay9_FD_113734 | JGI IMG/M metagenome (GOLD analysis project Ga0164318, IMG submission 113734) | Subseafloor sediment microbial communities from Guaymas Basin, Gulf of California, Mexico - Guay9, Core 4571-4, 0-3 cm | ecosystem: Environmental > Aquatic > Marine > Hydrothermal vents...
TTGGGAGCTAAGATAATTGTACGAAGCAAATTAATAAAACAGGAGGGTCGTAAGCTATTATTTAAGGTAGAAGCTTTTTGGAAGGATGCTAAGATCGGAGAAGGAACGCATGAAAGATTTATAGTTAATAGGGAAAAGTTTCTTAAAAAGCTTCGAAATAGTTTGGCATAAATATCGCTTAAATTGAATCTTAAACATGCTCTAAGAAACTCCATATATTTTTTAAAGCTTCTTAGATTGAGTATCTTCTTTAGATCCAGAGATAAAAAGCCTCTGCAATATATTGGACGTATTCCCTAATCGATAAAATATTTATATATTCTATATCCATACATCTATCGATCTTATAAAACTTACAAAAAATTTTATAAAATAAATGAAATTTGGTGAAAAATCTTGTCAATGGAAGAGTATATTGATAATGCAATCTCCTTTCTAAATAAAATTAAAACAGAAGAGAAAAAAAATATATTAGAAGCTGCTAAATTAGTAAAAGAATCTCTGAAAAAAAATAAACCTATTTTTATCTATGGTACTGGGCATTCCCAAATATTGGCAATCGAAATCTTCTATCGTGCAGGAGGTTTGGTTCCAGTTAATGCTATGTTAGATATCGGCTCTTCTATTCATACCGGTGCAATAAAAAGCACCGGAGTTGAAAGATTACCTGGCTATGCTAAAGTTCTTCTTGATTATTTCGATGTTGGAAAGGATGATGTCATAATTATTATATCAAATTCGGGTAAGAATGCTGTACCTGTCGAGATGGCCGAAGGTGCAAGAGCGAGAGGCGCAAAAGTGATCGCTTTGACGGGTGTTGAGTACTCTAAAAGTGTACCTGCTGCAGCTCCAAGCGGTAAAAAATTGTTTGAAGTGGCAGATGTAGTCATAGATAATAAAGTTCCAGCTGGAGATGCTGTGTTAAGATTAGAGGGGCTTGATACACCGATTGCGCCTATTTCTACAATAGTAAACTCTGCGATTTTGCATTCTATTACAACAGAAGCTATAAAAATGTTGCTTGATGAGGGTATCAAGCCACCAGTTTGGAAAAGTTCAAATGTACCAGGAGGAGATGCGTTCAACAAGGAGAATATTAAGAAATACAAATATCGAATAAAAGCATTATAATTTTTTCTTCTATCCTTTTTTAGGAAAGGCTTTCTTAAATAGACTCACGTAATACACTTATGAGAAACATTTAAACATAAAATACTTAAAAAATTTATGACCAGTTGACCAATGCTATATGCAATTTTTATACATAACGTTAGTAGCAAAATACTTGCGATACTTAATTATAAATCCAAAAACAAAGTCTAGGTGTCTTATTTGATTAGCATTTTGATAGATGGTTTCATAACAGAAAAACTTCTTCTATCACTAACAAAAAAGCTATCAGAGGATTCTTTTGTGATTGTAAGTATCCCTTCATTTGACTGTGAAACTAGCTCTGGAATTCATATTTCCTTAGCATTTAATAATCTATTGAAAGTATTATCGCCAGAGAAAAAAAGGACAAAATATGAGTATAAGCTTTTTCACTTTCTTAAGAAATTAAATTTCATAGAAAATAAGCAGACGGACTTAGAGCTAACAGTATCGATGCTTCAGACAATTTGGGTTAAAAATGGTTTGCCGCTTAGAGCTTTTTATGAGAGAATTACTCGTGGTTTAAATATCTCAACTACAATCTTACCTCTACTAGAACCGCTTCCGAACCTAATAATCGAGCTAGAAGATGGTGATAAAAAGAACTTTTTGGATGTGATAGATGGAGACCTCACCGAAAAAATAAAGAAAATATCCTATGACGAGTTGGATAAGATAAAATTAGTCACAGAAACGAAGAAAGTACTGGAAAATAGCGATAAGATATTATTATTTCAGATTTCGCCACTCACCGTATATTTTCTTAAATCGATAGGTACACTAAAAAAGATATTAGAAACATTCAAAGGAACGATTTTGTATCTTCTGCCGAAAAAATTGAGGCAAATAGACAAAAAGTTTTTATCAATTTTAAAATATAGTGAAGACCTTACAGGTCTCATTCAAATGTCACAAGAACAAGTAGATGCTGTAATTTTTGACGAAAAACAAAGATATTTAATAAGAGAATTATCTGATGTTAAACTAACTTTGTATCCTACACCATATTATATCAAGGAAGACAAGAAAATAAACGAATTTATTGAGAGTTTACTGAAGATTCTCGAGTAATTTTGAGGAACTTATTATGCGGGCTATTCATATTATTATTCCAAAAGATAAAGAAAAAATAGTAACTACTGCTTTAGGTTCCCTGGGCATTAAACATGAAAAAATAGAAGGTTCGGGTAATATACTTTTGATTCTTACTGTTGCTGAAGAACATGTAGAACTGGTAATAGATGCAATCAAAAAAATCGGGGTAGGAACTATTTACGGAACATACCAGATATACAATGTTGAATCCGCACCTAAGCCTGCAAAATTAGGATTTAAAGCAACAAAGAGAGCATCTAGGGAAGAAATATTAAGCGATTTCCAAGAAAAAGCTGAGTTGACTGGAAACTATGTGCTTTCTGGTATTTCGGCATCAGTGTTAGCCACGTTAGGTCTATTAACAGACAATATAATAATTACCATTGCATCAATGATAATTGCACCATATTTTGGGCCAATGATAGGGACCTCTTTAGGCATTGTTTTGAATATTGATGAATTGCGAAGAGAAAGTTTAAAATCAGAGATCATTGGACTAGGTCTCTCTGTCCTGACAGGGTTTATTTTTTCGATGATACTGCCATATACAATACCTACGAGCAGAATGCTTGCTATATCAAATCCAACATATATTGACATAATATTCGCTATAATGGCTGGTTTGGCGGCTGCGATAAGTGTTGTTAACGTAGAAGCAACTGCTTTGGTTGGCGTTGCTATTGCAGCTTCGATAGTACCACCAGCATCAAATATTGGTATTGGTTTTGCATTTCTTCTTAAGGGTGTTCCATCAGCTTATACATTGATGTTTGGCTCAACAATTCTGCTTGCAATAAATGTATTAGCAATAACTACTACAAGCATTTTATTCTTTTGGTTAACGGGAATTAAACCCGGCGAATCGATAAGAAAAGAATTAATTGCAAAAAAGATCGCGAAACAAAGGCTTTTAGCACTTTTAATCTCTTTCTTTATAGTTTCGATACCCATACTGTTGTTAACATTGGATCACTTTGAAGAAAAGCAAATAGAACGCGAAATTTCGGATACAATCGAGAGCTTTCTTAGCAGTAACTATCCAGATTTGGAAATAATCGATTTAAATGTTGTGTACACTAAAGCTGAGAATATGACATATATCTATTTGACTATTGGGGCGCATGAAATTAATGCAAGTCTATCAAATCTAGCAGAATCATTAAGAATTTTGATCTCAAATACATATCATATAAAAACAAGGATCTATCTCTCTGTTTATCTTATAGCTTGATCTAGCAAGATTTAGAATTAATTCTTTTTAATAATAGCATAAAATCCTTATTTGATGGAATGCATGTACTATATTACCTATAAAATTAAAGTGAAGCCCTCGTTTAGAAAAGTTGAATACTATCCGTTACCATAGATAATAAGCAATTAAAAAATTGAAAAATGATGAACCTAATGCGCGAGAGCTTTCGAAAGAAATATCTAGAACAGGCAATAAATATCGTCAAGAAATATTTCAGAGATGATGTTTTATCGGTAATTCTATTCGGAACTTTGAGAACAAAGGAAACAACCAAGACCTCAGATATAGATCTAATTTTTGTATTCAAAGATAACGTTCCTGAAACTCAGCTTAAAAAATTAGATGCAATTCTAACTAGGCTTGAAATGAAATATGGTTTAACGCCAGTTCCTAAATCGATCTTAAATAAACTATCATGGGCTATAAACAGAATAACTGGCATGTATAAATCTCATTTTATCTGTAGATACCAGGATATAACAAATAGAAAATTCTGTAAGATCTTCAATTTATCACCGATTATCACAAAAATTTTTGCGCCTCAACGAATGGTTCTAAACAATTTCATAAAAACGGCTAAAGTAATTTATGGAAAAAATATTCTACTACAGGAACAACGGATTGATCACGATTATGATAGCTATTATCTTGATCTAGTTAAGAGCTATATGATGAATCTCCTTCTTTGGTTTGGTGCAACTTTTATGAATATATTTGATAGATTATTCTATAAATATATAATAGAAGCGATAAAATGGTCTATTTACGGATTTATTGCAACCAGAAACGATAATTCTGATGGAAAAATATTACGTACGGCAATAAAACAGATATCACCATTCATTGATAAGGAATTTATTTATCAATTTTTGAGATCTAAGCAAACAATGGAAATAGATCCATTTCTGATCCTGAAGAGTCCACTATATATTTCGAAGATTCATATTGAAGCACTAAAGAACAGAAAATATTAAATATAAAAAAGATAAAATGGCATAAAAGTTACTAAAAGGACGCGCTTATTGCAGTCTTAACCTCTTTCTGGAAATTTTCCTTATCAGTAAAGAACGTTTGGATGGGCTTTCCATTCACAGTACAGAAGGGCACACTACCTCTCTTAGTAACCTCTTCGGGTTCTTCAAATACATTTATAACACGAATAGGAATGTCTGCAACTTCTTTTATCGATTCCTTTATTTTTTCGGTAAAGTCGATGCAGAAGGGACAATTTGGATTCATAAAAATAAGTCCTTTTCCTTTATCTTCTTCTTGCGGTTTGTACTTTGTTTCTCGAGGAACATACTTGTAATTTTCTATCAAGGGATAATATAGGAAAAAAGGATCATCTTCTCGGACGCGTTTAAATCCCATTTGCTCGAAGAATTTATTTTGTGGATAACCAGCTGGCGTTTCAAATGCATATGTTATAAGCGCATTTGGGATTTTATTATTAAAATATGGTTTTGGTTTTTTCATATCTTCTATAAGAGCTTCCAACAAAGCTTTTCCAATACCTTTATGCTGATAGCTTTTTGGATATACAAAGATGCAATCGATCTCAACAACTGTTTCCCTAGGAATTGGTTCATACTGTATCAGACCTACAAGTTTGGATCCAACATAAGCTACTTTAACAAAGCAACCATATTTTTTAAGCATCTTTAAGGCCCAATTCCCTTTAGTATCGATACCAGCCTTGAATAGAGGATCATCTCTTTTTTCTTCAGGTATGCAAATAAGAATAGCATCAAGTATGGATTGCTCCGATATATCCTTTATTTCAAAATTCAATATAAACACAACCGTAGAGTGAACTAAAATTATATTAATTGAGGATTAAATTCTAAATTATTGCTGAACTATAGGAATAATACCTTAGAATCTGCTATTAAAAATAATTTATATCAACAGAGACATCTATCTTTTACCCTCCATAAAGAAATTCATCAATCTTTGTTGATGCATCTTTTATTCCCCAGGACATCGGCTTTTCCAGCAGAATCCATGCAGGATCCTTTTCTATTTCTATTTTTTCATTTAGGAGTTCTTTTTCGATGAAATCTGCATTTTTGATGGCCCATAATATTGCTTTTTCAACTAATGTTTTTTTATCTATTTTAACACCATCTTTTAGTAGAAGTTCTGCCAAAAATCGTTCGATTATCTCGTTTATTTTATCATCAATTTTTAATGTTGTCATTTTTACCTCCTTAGTGTTATATTATACTATTATATACAATTACACCATTACATAAAATGTAAAATATTTGAAAAAAATCTTCTGTTATTGGTTGCTATTTGGCTAAATTGGCTCCATACCTAAGAAATCACAAAAAAGTTCGTGGTGTCCGTTATACTAGCTATATAACAGGATGAAAAATAAAGTAAAAGTCTTTTAAAATCGCTTTAGAAGGATCGCATGTTTAATTTCTGTTAATTTTTAACTTTGCATCAAGTCTAACATTTTTATTCGGATCTGTTAAGTATGGAATTGGGGAGCACTAACTATATCATCGATGATTTTTATTCAAGGTATTACAAAATGAAGAAATTTAAGCTTATTTCGGATTTTTATCCAAGAGGCGATCAGCCAAAAGCAATAAAAGAACTAACGGAGGGAATTTTGAAAGGTCTGAAATATCAGACACTTCTAGGTGTTACTGGATCAGGTAAAACTTTTGTAATCGCAAATGTAATAGAGCGTGTTCAGAAGCCTGTTTTAGTAATTTCTCATAACAAAACATTGGCAGCACAATTATATAGCGAGTTTAGAGCGTTCTTTCCGGAGAATGCTGTAGAGTATTTTGTTAGCTACTATGATTACTACCAGCCAGAGGCATATGTTCCCCAAAAGGATCTTTATATCGAGAAAGATGCTTCTATCAACGAAAAAATCGAAAAATTTAGACTTAGAGCTATGGAATCAGTATTAACCAGAAGAGATGTAATCGTAGTTTCTAGCGTGTCATGCATATATGGTTTAAGTCCTCCTGAGGTATTTAGAAAATTAAGTTTAACTTTGAGAAAAGGTAGTGAAATAGGCTGTGATGAAATTGCTAGTAGATTAGTAGATATGCAGTATGAAAGAAATGATTATGAATTGGCCTTAGGTAGATTTCGAATTCGGGGCGATGTTGTAGAAGTTTATACAACGAAGGATGTAATAGTAAGAGTTGAACTCTTTGATAATGAAGTAGAAAGAATTCTTGAGGTAGATCCTATAACCGGAAACGTCTTAAATAAGCTAGAGTTCATTACAATATATCCAGCAAAACAATTTGTCTGGCCTAAAGATTTGTTAGATAAAGCTATAGAATCTATCAGGAAAGAGCTGGAAGAAAGATTAAATTATTTCAGATCTCATGGAAAGCTCCTAGAAGCACAGAGATTGGAGACAAGAACAAATTATGATATAGAGATGCTGAGAGAAACAGGATATTGTTCAGGAATAGAAAATTACTCAATCCATTTTAGTAACAGAATGATCGGGGATCCTCCTTTTACATTATTAGATTATTTTCCTAGCGACTTTATAACAATCATTGATGAGTCTCACGTTACCATCCCTCAGTTAAGAGCTATGTATAGAGGAGATTATTCGAGAAAAAAGAATTTAGTTGATTTTGGATGGAGATTACCATCAGCATATGAGAATAGACCTCTACGATTTGAAGAATTTGAGTCTAAGTTGAATCAGGTGATCTTCGTTTCAGCAACTCCAGGACCTTACGAGAGAACAAAAAGTCAAAAAATTGTAGAACTAATAATCCGCCCAACAGGACTTGTAGATCCAGAGGTTATAGTCCGCCCTACAAAGCATCAAATTGATGATCTAATTAGTGAAATCCGTAAGAGAATAACACGTAATGAACGAGTATTGGTTACTACACTTACAAAAAGAATGGCTGAGAATTTAGCTAACTATCTCGAAGAACTAGGTATAAAAGTACATTATTTGCATTCTGAGATTGAAACGTTAAAGCGAGCAGAACTGTTGCGAGACTTGAGGTTAGGTAAAATTGAAGTTATCGTTGGCGTGAATTTGTTAAGAGAGGGCCTAGATCTACCAGAAGTATCATTAATGGCGATCTTAGATGCAGATAAGGAAGGATTCTTAAGATCGGAAACAGCATTAATTCAAATGATTGGTAGGGTGGCTCGAAATGTTTTTGGGCAGGTAATTATGTATGCAGATCGTTTAACAGACTCTATGAGGAGAGCTATCGAAGAGACGAGAAGAAGGCGTAAAATACAATTAAGATATAACAAATTACATGGAATTACGCCTCAGACAATTCGAAAAGAAGTCCGTGTTCTAATAGAAGAACCAGAACCGGAGGCTGAGGCTACTACCGAAGGATTTGGGAAATATGCAAAAGATAAAATACCTACAATTATAGCCAACTTAGAGCAAGAAATGTGGATAGCAGCCCAAAATCTAGATTTCGAAAGAGCAGCAAGGATTCGAGATAAAATCAATAAGTTGAAAAAATTGTTGGAGAAGGAAAAGAAGAGGCGGAAAAAATGAAAGATAAAATAGTGATTAGGGGCGCTAGGGTTCATAATCTAAAAAATATCAATTTAGAGATTCCTAGGAATAAACTTATAGTGATTACAGGTGTTAGCGGCAGTGGGAAATCGTCCTTAGCATTCGATACGATCTATGCTGAAGGACGTAGGCGATATATAGAATCTCTATCTGCTTATGCAAGGCAATTTATAGGTAGAATGCAAAAACCGGACGTGGATTATATCGATGGGTTGTCTCCCTCTATAGCCATAGAGCAGAGAAAACTTGGAAGAAACCCTCGTTCTATAGTCGCAACCATGACGGAAATTCACGACTATTTAAGATTACTATATGCAAGGATAGGTATTCCACATTGTCCTAAATGTGGGAGAGTAATTAAAAAACAAACTTTAGATCAAATAGTGGATCAAGTTCTCTCTTTGGGTGAGGGTAGAAAAGTAATCATCCTAGCACCAATAATTAGGGGAAGAAAAGGCGAATACAAAAACCTGCTAAGAGACTTAAAAAAGAAAGGATTCTTCAGAGTTATAATTGATGGTGTTGAATTCGATTTGGGAGAAACTCTTGATATTAAATTAGAGAAATTTAAGAAGCATAATATCGATGTCGTACTTGATAGAATTAAGATCTCTCCTAGTAAGAGGAATAGATTAGCGGATTCCATTCAGATGGGATTAAATTTAGCAGACGGATTAATAAAAGTGAAGCTCGAGGATGGAAAAGAAATTATGTATAGCGAAAAATTAGCATGCCCTTCCTGTGGTATCAGTATTCCGGAATTAGAGCCCAGAATGTTCTCATTTAATAGCCCATATGGCGCTTGTCCAAAATGTTCGGGACTGGGATTTATTTTAGAAGTAGATCCCGAGTTAGTCATTCCAGATAAAAATAAATCTCTTAGAGAAGGTGCGATTAAGCTCTGGGGGAGACCGAGAGAGGGTAGCTGGACATATGTTTGGTTAGAAAGTTTTGCTAAGTATTTTGGTTATACTATGGATACACCACTAAAGGATTTCTCAAAAGAAGCATTGGAATGTTTACTCTATGGATCCAAGGGCAAGAAAATTAGAATTAGAGTGGAGAACCAAGAAGCACACTTTCATTATGAAAGTGAACAATCTTTCGAAGGTTTAATCAATATAATCAAAAGAAGGTACATGCAAACAGAGTCGGAAGGTATGCGGGAATTCTATACAAGCTTTATGAGAGAAATTACCTGTCCAGAATGTAAAGGAAAACGATTAAAACCAGAAAGCCTTGCCGTAACAGTGGGAGGCAAGAATATTGCTGAAGTAACTGAAATGAGCGTCATAGAAGCACTAAATTTCTTTAAAACTCTTCGTTTATCTGAACGAGAGAAAGTAATAGCAGAGAAGGTAGTCAATGAAATAGTGAAGAGACTCAAATTTCTTATGGACGTGGGTCTCGATTATATAACTCTTGATCGCCCAGCAAGCACTTTATCTGCTGGTGAGGCACAGCGAATTCAACTAGCAACGCAAATAGGCTCAGGATTAACAGGAGTTCTTTACATTTTAGATGAACCTACAATAGGACTTCATCCTCGGGATATTAACAGATTGCTAAACATCCTTAAGAAATTAAGAGATATGGGAAATACAATTATTGTTGTAGAGCATGACGAAATGACAATAAGATCTGCAGATTATATAATTGATTTGGGTCCTAAAGCTGGAAAAGATGGAGGATATGTGGTATTCGCAGGAGATGTTGAAGGAATACTTAACTGTAAAGAGTCCTATACTGGAAAGTTTTTACGAGGCGAATTGCAATTAGAAATCCCTAAAGAACGAAGGAAGGGAAATGGTAAATTTATAAAAATCATAGGAGCACGAGAACATAACCTCAAAAATATTGATGTTAAGATCCCGTTGGGAAAACTGGTATGTATAACTGGAGTTTCAGGTGCTGGAAAAAGCACACTGATTGTTGATATATTATATAATGCACTTGCTAAGAAAATATATAAGTCTAAAACGGAGCCAGGAGATCACGATCGAATTGAAGGAATCGAAAATATCGATAAAGTTGTATTAATAGACCAGTCACCGATAGGTCGAACGCCAAGATCCAATCCTGCAACATATACTGGTGTATTTGATCATATACGGTACTTCTTCTCGAAACTACCCGATTCTCGAATTAGAGGATACAAACCCGGAAGATTCAGTTTTAATGTAAGAGGAGGCAGATGCGAAGCTTGTAGAGGTTATGGCTACATAAAAATAGAAATGCAATTCTTACCTGATGTCTATGTTCCCTGTGATGTATGTAAGGGCAAGAGGTATAATCGCGAGACTCTTGAGATTAAGTACAAAGGAAAGAATATCGCTGATGTACTAGATATGTCTGTAGATGAAGCGTTGGAGTTCTTCAAGAATATACCAGAGATTAGAAGAAAACTCCAGACTCTACATGACGTTGGTTTAGGCTATATAAAGTTAGGTCAACCAGCAACAACGCTATCTGGAGGGGAGGCACAAAGGATAAAATTAGCGAAAGAGCTAAGTAAAAAATCGACTGGGAGAACCATTTATATTCTAGATGAGCCAACAACTGGATTACATGCATATGATGTTAAGATGCTCCTTAATGTCCTGAACAGACTTGTTGACTTGGGCAATACAGTAATTATAATAGAGCATAATCTAGAGGTTATAAAGTCGGCAGATTGGATAATTGATCTAGGTCCCGAGGGTGGAGACTTGGGTGGCGAAATAGTTGCTGAAGGTACGCCTGAAGAAGTAGCACTCAATGAGAAGTCCTATACAGCTAGATACATAAGGAGGGTACTCTTTGGAAAAGAGGATTTAGAACTGGTGAAATCCTTTGTTAAATGAGCTAATAAAGGAAAAAATAGAACAATTGCCTGAAAAAATAGGCGTTTATATATTTCTGGATAAGGAAGGAAATGTAATCTATATTGGTAAAGCCTCTAATATAAAGAAAAGAGTTTTTTCGCACTTTAGGAACAGGGAAGACCCCAAAGATTTAACACTCGCGGGGAAAACGTATGATATTAAATTTGTAGTAACAGATTCTGAGACCGAAGCCCTAGTTTTAGAAGATATACTAATTAAGAGACATAAGCCAAGATATAATATAAGGCTAAAGGATAATAAAACATATCCATACATAAAGATAACCATTAATGAGCCTTTTCCTAGCCTCACTATAACTCGCGAAGTTCGGCCAGGTGGATCCTTATACTTCGGTCCCTACAGTAATATTGGCTTAGTCAAAAAAATGATACGACATTTAAGGAAAATTTTTCCTATTCGAACTTGTAAAATTAAAATCTCGCCGGATAAAAAACAAAGACCATGTTTAGATTATCATTTAAAAAGATGTATAGCACCATGCGCGGGTATGACAAACCCAAAAGAGTATGGAGAAATAGTTAAGAATTTCATAGAAGTTCTTAACGGGCATTTTGAAAAACTCATAAAAAAGCTAAAGGATGAGATGTTTAGACTTTCCAAGGAAATGAAGTTTGAAGAGGCAGCTAAGATTCGTGACGTTATAAAAGCGCTTGAGAAAATAGCGGAGAAACAGAGAGTAGTTTTACCTAGAAAAATCGATGAGGATGTTATTGGAATAGAAAAAATTGAGAATCTTACAGCAATATTTTTGATAAAAGTGAGAGAAGGAAGAATTATTGGTACAGAACAATTCTTAATGGAATCTGAAAATGAATTTGAGAAATCAGACTTAGTTTCTGCCTTCATTAAGCAGTACTATATCGCTTCAGATCCTCCAAATAAGATAGTAATACCCGAGACTGGCGAGTTTGTAAAGGAGTTAGAAGAAATAATCCTAAAAGTTCATAATAAGCGTATAACAATAGATAAAGCTGGGAATAAAGAAGAATATGCACTTATAGAGATGGCACTCGAGAACGCCAAGGTATATTTATCCTCCGAGTTAGCATCAAAGAGAAGAAAAATCGAGTTACTTAAGGAAATAAAGGAGAAATTTCAGATTGAGCGGATACCGCAGAGAATAGAATGCTTTGATATATCTACTCTTGGAGGCACGTTTTCTGTTGGATCGATGGTCGTATTTGAAATGGGCTCTCCAAGAAAAAGTGAATATAGAAGATTTAAGATCCGCCAAGAAGGAAAACCTGATGACTATCATATGATAAAAGAGGTTATTCTGAGAAGATTCAGACGTTGGCCAGAAAAAATACCTGATCTAATTCTTATTGATGGTGGAAAACTGCAGATAAAAGCTGTTTTGGATGCGTTAGAGGAATTAAATATATCGAATATTCCTGTTCTTGGCTTGGCAAAGAAATTTGAGCTAATATATACCTCTTCGAGTGATAAGCCTATACAATTACCGAGAGATTCTATGATTTTAAAATTATTTCAGAATCTTCGAGATGAAGCCCATAGATTTGCTATAACGTATCATAGAAAAATACGTTCAAAAAACGTACTTGTTTCTGTGTTAGATAGGATTCCTGGTATAGGATTAAAACGTAAAAAGGCGATACTTTCTAGGTTCAAAACATTGGACGAATTAAGAAACGCGACGATTGAGGATCTCACAAGCATCGCAACCATCAATGAAGAACTAGCAAAGAGAATAAAGAGGAACTTAGAAAAATTATAAATGAACATATAAATGAATCTCGATACTTATATAGAAAAGCTGCAGGTAAATTTCAGTGAAAGAGGATTTTTTTAATAATCCAACTGAATCATTATAATATCATAAATTTTTGGCAAAAAATTCTTATATTGCCATAAATGATATTTATTGGCAAAAGAATAGATGGTGGTTATAAATTGTCGGTCGAAATAAAAAAAGTTGATAAATTTGGGCGTATAGTGTTACCTGCTGACTGGCGTGAGAGGGAACTCAAAGATACAAATTATGTGATAATTCTAAAAAAGGAAGGAGAACTAAAGATTATCCCGTTTAGACGTGTGGATTTAAGAAAGTATTTTGACAGTTTAGATCTTGGTGTTGATGCAATAAGAGAGTGGGACGATTTTGAAAAAAAGCTATTAAAGCGAGAGGACAACCTATGATAAGATTCCTTGATGCGAATGTCTTCATTTATGCGTATTATAAGCCTAAGCGGAAGTTGAATGAAAAAGAGAAAAAAATGAAAGATAAAGCAAAAGAGATTATAAATAGAATAATGAGTGGCGAAAAAATAATTACAAGCGTAGTTCACTTATCGGAAGTAGCAAATATACTTAAGCATGCGTTATCTCTAGCGGATTTAAATAACATAATCTTTACATTATTATCTATGCAGAATATAGAAGTTATTGACGTAACTAAAGATGACTATTTACGTGCAGTATCTATTGGACAAGAATTTATGTTAGATCCTAATGATGCGTTAGCTGTTACGATTATGGATTCCAGAGAAATTAATGAGATATACTCCTTCGATAAGAATTTTGACAAGATAAAGTGGATTAAGCGAGTTCCCCATATTTAAAAACGACTTCAAATTGGAATAAAATTATAAACGCTTTTATGTTTTTAATCTCAAAAAATAATTTCTTTAAATATCAAATTTTTATTATTGTATTTTTTATTATTGTATTGAAATAGCTAAAAGATTTTCATATGTTAAGAGTTAATATGAGAAAATTAATAGGAGTGGATTCCTTGGAAGATGCTAAGGCGGTAGCTATAAGGCATTATAAAGCACTTATGGAAAATGATTATGAAACTTGGAAAGGAACTCTCGTAGATTACATAAAGGAGAAGGCAGATGTAAAAGGGAGTTCTGCATACTTCTGGTGGACTACAGGAAGGAAATACGTGGAAAAGTATGGTGTTTATTACACATTTTATAGAGAAGCATCAGTAGATGATCCTAATAGAAGAAAATTCTTCTTCAAAAGAAAGAATCCAGATGGTACAGACAGAGGAATGCCTGTACCAATAGTTCTGGTTAAAGAAAATGATCAATGGAAAGTTGAATCTGCTTCGTATTAAGTTATGACGCCAGAGGAACATAACAACAAGACTTAAATTTTACTTTAAATTTTTTGAATATGGCTTGAGGAAGATATTCGTAGCTAGTGTTCATTATGACCGAGATGCTTGAGAATCTTACAGCTCTAATTACTTTTTATCTTCACCAATTTGTAAATTTTTGGACATTGAGTAATATAATACTTATTTTATTCTGGATTGCGTTAATAGTAATAATAATTTCCTCTGTTTTTAATGTGATTTATTATTTGGGTTACAAATTTAAGAAGGTTAATTATATCATTAAAGGCGGAATTAGTACAGAGCTTCCTATAGTCTCTATCTTGATGCCAATACGCTCGGAAACCTTAGATGTTATAGAGAGATCTGTAAAGCAGATTATTCGCCAAGCATATCCAAAGGAGAAAATCGAGTTAATCATTATATCGGATGATGAAGCAACTTACGCAGAGAAAATCAAACATGTAGTTGAAAATTTAGCTAAAAATACAATACATTTAAAATTTATATGGCGGGAAAATCCCAAGGGTAAAAAAGCAGGTGCCTTAAATGAAGGTCTAAGAAATGCTATAGGAAAGTATATAGTCACAATTGATGCAGATACATGGCTTCCTGAAGATTATATTATCAAAACTATTTCTTACTTGGAAAACGAAAAGAATATAGTAGCGGTAATATCCGATATAATTCCCTACAATAAAGAAAAGGAATTTGGAAAAATCCAGGTGGCTGCATGGGGTTTTCTTAAAAAGACAATCTTTTGTGGGCGTCAAAATTTAGGGTTTACTATCCCCGTTGTCGGGATGTGTAGTGTTATAAGGAAGGCAGTACTAGAGGAAATTGGTGGATGGGATGAAAGTATTGTTGCGGACGATCTTGGAATTTGGATCAGAATAATGATAAAGAAGTATAAAACAGTCTTTTTACCTAATGTTTGCGCTCATATTGAGGTTCCAGAAACATATAAAACATTTAAAAATCAACAGAGACGCTGGGCTTTTGGAGGGGTTCAAGTACTAAGGAAGTACTTTAGACAGCTTATATTCTCAGACATTTCCTTAATTACAAAATTGGATGCCTTATTTTATCTACTGATGTATCAGTTCCCTTTAGCAAATTTACTTATTTTTCCGATAACGCTTCTTTCACTCATATTTGGAAGGGAGTTATTTCCAGCCTCTTACATTTTCTCGGTACTGTTCTTTATACCCCTTGCAGCTTACACTATTGCGTATTTTGATTCTCTCCGAGAAGATGATTTTAACTTAAAATTTATTATTAGGACATTAGGAAGCAATGCAGTTCTGTTAGTTTCGCTTATACCTACAATTCTAATCTCAACGATTAAGGCAATTCTTGGTATAGATATCGATTGGAGAATAACACCAAAGGGAAAGAAATATAAAGAGAGCGGAATTGCGCTCCAAGAAACGTTTATTGGACTTTTCTTGGTGATATTATCGATATATGGAATCGCCCATGCAAGTGTATTTATTACAGGTCTCTGGTTATTATCATTTGGTGCAGCATTTACATATACTGGGTTTAAGACCTATAAGCATATTTGGTAAATTTTTATCTCAAAATAAAAACAATTAAATAATTTTTTATAATAACAAAAAGTGAATTCCTAATAATAGAAATCTAAAATAAAATTGTTGAGTAAAATGAGTGGTAAAGCAGTATTATTAATCCTTCTCATAGTTGTTGGTGGAGGTTTTGGCGGGGTTTATTACTTTTTATGGCCTGTTAAGGCCTATGACGAGACATTAACTCTCGCTGGTCTTGCTGCGCAGAAAAAAGTATTCAATGTATATGGGTTTAGAAATCAAATGCATATAAAATTAGTAAATACACTCAACGGTGGAGCTAATATAACTATCTTAGACCCACATAACAATACAATATTTACGCATATCTTTAGCGATACTGGTGGCACATCTACTTATGAAGAGACGATAGATATAGCTTTAACTGGAAATTATCAGTTGCTGGTCGGCGTTATTGGATCACTTGAAACACATATTACTATTACTGTTTATAACGCATATCTTGAGAGCCTAGCATAGAACTTCTTTATTTCTTATTTTTTTTCTTAATGTACATTTTTTCAGCAATAGATTTTCTTCCAAAGAACTCAGAGAAAGTAATTACCTTTTTTTTATTAGCTTTTGCTAAGTTGTAAATTTTTTCTAATCGTAATTTAAATCTAATATCTCGGGACACGTGGTGGTCTAGAAAGATATATTTAGCATGAATATTCCTGATTATTGATTCAATATTTTTTAAGCATCTTCTAAAATTTATCATATTTAATGTATATGGAATCATATATGTCGCGGGCCCATCTAGGAATAAGACATCGGGGTCTTCTTCGATAATCCACTCTGCATAATCTTCAATAATTGGACCATTTAAATCCGATGAGTATAATATCTTCTTATTCTTATATAATATAGTAAATGGAATAACCCAGCCGACACGAGAAAATTCGATACCATGAAACATGGGTTGCTGAAATTTTATATTTGTATTACCGAAATGGAATTCCCTACCATCAGCAAAATAGAAATGTGTTTTATTAGTATGGATCTCTGGGATAAGATCCCACTCATTCCATTTTTTAGCCAAAGAGTTAAACCATTTTCTACCTTTTTCTATTAAACTCTTTTTCCTCTCAGAGTAATCCCCATAATCTATGGATTTCGCCTTTACTAGCATGTCCATGGGATCCCTTATTTGGATTTTCTTTATTCTTTGAACATATTTTAGATTACTATTCATTAAAAAATGATATAAACTCTCATAGAAATCGACTGCCCTTTCTCTCTGGGAGTAGTTTATATACTCATTTGGATTTTTAACTAAAACAGTCTTGTCTTTATATATCTCTAACGAGCTTGGAGAGTAATGATCATAATGATAATGTGTTATTATGATGATATCTGCTAATTTACTATAGTAAAGGATGTTTTCCCAAGCCATTTCCCAATATTTAAACTTATCTTCATCACTTATAGGAAATGAGGGTTGCATTATAGCAACTCCAGGATCTACAAGTATACCTACATCAGGGGTTTTAACAAAAATGCTGAAAGATTTTGCACCTAGAGAGTCGGACCATAGAGGTATAATTTCCATCTCACCAATTTTCAAAGATTTTTTCTTGGGCAAGGGAAATTCCTCTTATACAAATTCAAAATCCTAAAAAAATATATGTAAATAGATTAAACATAAAACTATAAGCCTACAGTACTCTCAAATACAAACATTTCTATGAAGGCTAATGCAATAATAGAGGATACAAAGGGGAGCATTCTACTTTCAGGAATGTTATATAGCACTTTTGGTCTTATATAAAACTGCAATAGGAGAGAATAGAATGCAACAAATAGTGAGATATACGGTAAAAATCCCCGAAAATGCAAGGTGTAGCTCCATAATATAGTGCTTTCCATATATTTTTTATGGAACCATGACCTCCGATTAATCTCAAGAATATATGGAAGAAAACAGCAGTAACAACAAGAATCATAACAGATACTGCTAAGATTAATCCAGGCTCAATATAATTAGCAACTGTTGTTAGTAAGGATATCAATAGAGTCAATTTAATGAAAAAATAAATACTGGTAGATACATTTCCTCATTCGCATTCCTAAAAAGCCTCAGGCTCGGTCAAAACAGCTTTAAAGATCGAAAGAAACGATCGTGGCATAGAAGTCACCATAGATATTACGGATTACATTTCTATTTATATCCTCAGAAATGCATAGAAGGCAACTATAAAATTAGGAAGAAAAGAAAATTAGGATAGCGTCATAACCAGTTCTACCAGATCCCATAGGTTGTTGATAACAAAATCGGGTTTTATATCCTCTGGCAATGTGGTGACCCCTTTTCCTACCCAATAACTTTCTCCTGCTTTTATCCAAACAGCTCTAATACCAGCATTTTGAGCTCCTAAAATATCCATCTTAGGGATATCTCCCACGTATATAGCCTCACTAGGATCAATATCTAATTTTCTCAATGCAATTTTAAATATTCCTGGATGTGGTTTACGTATTCGTGTCCAGCATGATAGAACTATAGCATCAAAATAATCGTATAGGTTATCTCTTAATATAGCTCTTAGTGGATGTACATCAGGCGTATTTGATATTAATCCGACTTTTAAATTCATTTCTTTAAGTTTTTGAAGAACAGGTAATGCTTCTTCCCGAATTTTACAAAAAGATGCGCTCCTAACGACCTCTAGCGCCTCTTCTAGGATATCATTCTCGAATACTACACCCGTCTTTAAGAGTGCCGCTATAAAAAAATCTTTTAACTCATACTCCAAATCAGTTTCACGCATCTTATCGAAGATTTTATCAGAAACTTCTTGAAAAATCTTAGGAAAGTTACTTGGTAATTTTTTACCATACTTACTAAACACATGCATAATTATTTTTCCGATCTCGATAGGATCCCAACAGGAAGTCGATATAACTCCACCAAAATCAAAAATTACTGCCTTTAACATTCTTTCACCCTTTCTAAGATCCTTGAATCTAATCATTTTTTAACAAACATTATGAAATGTTAACAAAATAAATATTTATAGATTGGTAGATGGTATATTATTGTATACTTTGTTGGGGCTGTCTGAAATAAAAAAAATTAAGAAAGAAGAAGATAGGTTTATTATCCTTATAGATGACTTGCGGGAATTAAATCTCCTAGATGGACTCTCCCTTGATAAAGATGATGGCGAAGAAGAGATTCCACCGGATGAAAATGTTGAACTGATAATTAACGCAATAAACTATTTCTACGGAAAAAGAGTTATGGATAGTATCAAAGAGAAGGTATTTAATTTAGGAGCGAACGATATATACTATTTAAAAAAGCAGTTTAATAAGATTATAGAGGAACTGTCTGCCGGGATCCTATAGAACCTTTGAGGCTACATATGACTCTGAAATCACCTCATAAGCTTTTGTTCTTATCTTTCTGTAATATAGGGAAAACCACACTACATTCTTTGGATTCAATTTTAATAAAGGAGCCTAACAAGTAATAATAACCAGCAATTGCGCAGAGCAGACTATCAATTTCATCTATAGTTAGTGATTCTATCTTCTTTGCGACTTTTATATTAAACGCAGTTATAACTTTCTTGAAAACATCATTCAACTGGTTCTTTCTTCTAGGTTTTTTTCTATATCCTATAAGCTTTAAAATCCCAAAAGGAAAAGTTTCAATAACGGTTATTCCTAGATTAGAAATTTTTTCCTTTAAAATAATAGCACGTTTCGTTAAATCTTTTATTGTTTTTAAGCCGAAAGTTAGTGGTTTAAACCCAAGTTTCATCATTAAATAGTCGCAAGGTCTAAGGTTGCCTTCTTTTGGGAAGCTTAATGGAGCATCTATAGAAACAATATCAAAGTTTTTTTCTAAGATTATATCTAAAATATCTATATCCGACTTTACTTTGCCTAGTGAGATTAGTTCATTGTCATGCAAGATGCAGAATCCACTAAATCTCATCGGATTCGCGGCGAGATCCAATCCTAATATTTCTTTGTTCATATTTTCCTCACGAACATATTGCTCTTATGTATCCAGAAAGATAAAGGAATATTTAATATTAAAAAGCTGTATGCTCTATCTCATCGGCTTTGTAAAGCTCTGGAAAATAAATCTACAACTAGATATTATATTCTTAGGAGTAAAATTTTTTAATCTTAAACTAGAATACCTCATATTCAATAGCGTAGGAATCAGATGATGGTGAATGTTGTTTGAGCAAGTCCTCTAATATTACAAACTTCTCTACTAACTTGGCCAAGGGAATTTCCATCGTTTTTTCACCCGCTATTTTTAGCTTGTACTTTATTATTCCGATACTTCTATTTTGCAGTCCACAGCCAATCCTTATTTCAGCAATTGGGTCTCTTCTATTTTTATATATCTTACCTTGGACTCCAGTAGTATACCTTGCAAAAACAAGAAAGACGGATATAGGATTTCTCAGTGGAAGGGAACGAATCCCCTTTGTACTATTTTCAATATTAAGTTATTCTTTGGGGGCCATACTGTTCTATTTTCTCGAAAGTAAGCCTTTACTTGCCCTACATTTGATATATCTTATACAGGCGGTATCACTTGTAATTGGTAATATGTTTCTAAAACCGAGCATTCATGAAAGTAGCTTCGTCTCTGGAGTCGTATTTCTTTCATTAATGTACAACATTAGTTTCCTTTTACTGCTTATATTAGCTCCAGTAATTGGGTGGTCAAGATATATACTTGAAATTCATAGTATTGCTGAGCTTCTCTTCGGATTTATTATAGGTATTATATCCGGATTTACGGGAATTTTTTTAATGTATATATGCACAAAACTATAATTTTTTTATTACTTTTTATAAGAGTCGTGTTAAATACGAAAAATTATTATATCCTTTCTGTAGTTTATTTTAATCGCAATGAAAAATTTATTGCGTAATTACGGATGAGCGAAGAATTTAAAAAGGAAACAGGGTTAAATGCTTCCCAAAAAAGGTGCATAATAATGAAAAACAAGATTCAGCTCAAAATAAATAGCGCAATAGTAGAATTTACCCTGCCAAATAGGACAAAAGACCGCGAAAAAATTGATAGCACGTTAGTTACTGTTAGTAAGATAGTAGAAAAATGGAGGATAGAGAAGGCAATTAAGCTGATCTACTCTAAAAAATTAAGCTTAATTGAAGCTGCGGAAACTACGGAGGTGCCTTCCTATATATTGCTAAATATTATGAACCAAGAAACGTAAACTAAGTTGTTGACGTTCGATTTAGTTAATGCTTGAAAGAAATTTTGCTTATGGAGGTGATATGGCAAAAGATAAATTTCTATCTTTAGCGATTTTCAACCATTTTTTTATATTTGGTTTTGGCTAATTCTAACAGTATTGGTATTTCCTTAATTTTATCACAAGAAATCGACTCCCATATGATCCCCTTCGGCTTTGCATAGTTTGTCTTTGTTCTTATCACTTTTGTCGGCGTTACAATAATATCTACGGGCATATCATGTGTTATCATCGGTATCTTATCCACTACTTGAACATCATGAACAGTAGTAATTATCGGCTCAGAACGGCCGATCACATTATATTCTCTCAAAATTCCATATTCTATATCCGAAAATCCGTGGCCTTTCCCCACTCTACCACCGTATCGATCTACTGCTACAGAACCTGTAATTTTAGCATCTACTTGAATTTCATTAGGTTGAACTGTTTTTCCATAACGAAAAGCCCCCCTAATTGTCGAGGCCTTCCAATATTTACCTTCTGGTATCTTTTCAGGATCTAGTAGTATAAAACCTTTCTTTATCCGAGGTGTCGCCATTACAACCTTTTTAGAATCCCTTAACGCAAAAAACCTTACATATCTCTGTGGCGAATCCGGATTTGCAAATATAATACCGAACTTTTTCCATTCTGGTTGTTTACGTAACAATGCTGCAGCTCTATCAGCCCCAATAAAGTTTGGAATTCTTCCATATACTGGTCTAGGAAATCTTGCGATATTTTTTTTCTCCATTAGATCCCAAATTTTTTCTCTTATTTTCTTTTTAATCTGAGAGATATCACTCATTTATAAGTCCTCACTCAAAATCTCTTTTTTTATGAAACTTGGCAATACAAAAGAAGCTTCATGAATTTTCTCATTATAATATATGGTTGAATCAATTATTTTTTTCGGGACTCTGGGATCTAATACATCAGAGGCGGTTATAAAGCTCCACAAACCACCGGGATAGAAAGGTACTGGGGCAAGATATATGTAGCTTTTATTAAAAACCTTGCTTATAATTTTATAAGTTGCTTTAAGGATCTCTGGCTGAAGAAATGGACTACCACTCTGCACGGAGATAATACCATTTTTACTTGTTATATTCTTAATTCTATCGTAGAATGTTCTGGATAATAGGGAATAAGCAGCATATTCAGGATAGGGATCCGAATAATCACCGATTATGACATCAAAGGCCGCTAAGCTTTCTTTATTCAGAAATTCTACAGCATCCATATTTATGATTTTAACTTTTTCTGATTCGAAAGCGCCATTATCTACTTTCAAATATTTCTTTGATTTATCAATGACCTCCCTATCGATTTCAATAAGAATGACTTCTTCTACAGACTTATGCTTTAAAACTTCTCTAAGCGTTGCGCCATCTCCACCGCCAACTATTAGAATCTTCTTTGGGTTGGCATGAGCGCACATAGGAACATGTACAAGCATCTCCGAATATGTATCCCACTTCTCGGTAATTTGTAATGTAGGTTCTCCCTTTTCCTCGAGAACAAGAAATTTTCCAAAAGCCTTTGAACGCCCAATTATTATACTGGAGAAATACTTCGAATGTCCCCTATAAAATATCTCCTCAGCTAGAAGTTTTAGACTGATTCCGAGCTTTCTGTTTTCTTCTCCGACCCAGGAAACCATTAATAATCACCATTTTCGATTTTATTAACACAACTTTTTGTTTTCAAATCACGTAATATTTATATTATAAAGGTTGATTAATATATAACATCATTAAAACGCCAGGGGCGGCCCCGGCCCTCCCTGGCGGCACAATTTCCCCATCAAAACTGTTGGGGAGGGGGAGAAATGTGTGGGGTCGCTCTATACAAGATGAGGAGGTTATCTTCCTCTAGGATTTTAAGGAACTTTTCCGCCCATTTTGACATTTTGTTGTTGCAGTCGAAATGTTCTTTAGTTGTCGCCGCAGAGAGATCACAGTGGTACTTAGGTATTCCGGTGAAATCCTTTAATAGTAAAATATTCTCCGGAGGGGAGTCGAGGTGAGTCCTATGTTGGGCAAACATCTCATAATCGAATTACACGGTGTGGATTCAGAGTTGCTTAATGATATCGAACGTTTGAAAAAAATACTAATAGAATCCGCGATTACCGCAGGAGCTACTATAATTGGTCAGGTATTCCATAAGTTTTCGCCACATGGGGTCACAGGAATAATTGCAGTTAAAGAATCACATCTAAGTATCCATACATGGCCAGAATTCAATTACGCTGCACTTGATATATTTACATGTAGAGGTATCGATCCAAATATAGCTCTAGAAGTTATTATAGAAAAAATGAAGCCAAAATACTATTTTACAATGAATATTCAAAGAGGAGAGCCATATACAGAGGAGGTTGTTTACGATGAATCTGAAGCCCCCAATAAAGACATTATTGAACATTCCATCGTTCCAGCAATCGAAGATAAAAATCTTGGGAATCCCTTATGATAGCAACCAGACTTTTAGCACAGGAAGTAGATTCGCTCCAAGTTACATAAGACTTGCGTCGGATAGTATTGAAGAATTTAGCATAATCTTCCGAAAGGATGTCAGAGACTGCAATGTGTCTGACTGGGGCGATATAGAAGTTTCGTATGGAAACTACAGAGAAACTGAGAGACATGTCATTGATACTTTAAGAGAGATAAACGCAGAGAAACTCATATTAATCGGAGGAGATCACTCCATTTCTATTTTTTCTGTTAATTTCTTTTCTAAAAAAATTAGGAAATATGTTCAATTAGATGCTCACGGAGATTTTGATGATAGTTATCTGAACTCTAAGTACACGCATTCAAGTACGCTCAGAAGAATTGGTGAAATTCTCGGTTGGGAGAATATTGTATTACTCGGTTTACGCTCAATTTCTAGAAAAACTCTTGAAGATTTAGAAAAGCTTGGAGTAAAATATTATACATCTGCTGATATTGAAAGAGATCCTAGCATTTTGACAAAGGAGATGAAAGATGCAGATTATATATCTCTAGATATGGATTTCTTTGATATTGCATATGCACCTGAAGTTGGAAATCCTGAGCCTTTAGGATTATCGCCACAAATTTTTATTAATAACATTCGGGAGATCAATCCAAGATACTTTGATATCGTGGAAGCGCGACCAAAAAGTGCAGAAAGTACTACAGCGATACTAGCAGCGACCATCCTGAGAGAAGTTATTATAAAAATGGATGAAGAATTTTAGACAGTAGCTAATTCATCATCAACATAAATATCCTCTGAGATAACAGGATCATTAAATCCCCTAAATCCTGGCAGAGTTTCTATACGATACATTGTAGAAATGTACCAATTTTCCCTTGGTTTGACTTTAACTGGAGCGTATTTCCATCCGGTCATTTCCTCAACATATTCCCAGTTCTCGTAAATACTAAAATCTCTAATTACATCGGTAATAACGACACCAAATTCGTTTAGAAGGATCTTTTGTAGTTTGCTCCATTTATCTAAAGATGCCTCAATTCGTGTTAAACCAAAATATCCTGCGCATCTTGGACCCTTTAAGGTGGCAATACCTCTTCCAATGAACATTCTTAGTGCAGGTAATGTCTCAGAGGGATCCGTTTGGAAGGTATCAAATCTCCCGAAGAGCTCATTAGGGAGCGGTTTCCTTAGGTCTCTGACGTAAGTTTCTATGTTTAGGCCATATTCGTTTGAGATTTTCTCTATGAATTTTATCAATCTTTCATCAATCTCGAGTACAGCAATTTTTTTAGGCCAATTAGTTAGACCAACCGCGATACTTACTAGATCATCATCGCCTAGAATTATAACTTCCTTTCCTCTAAGATCACCCATTTGATCCATTAATGCAACCCGGGATAATGTAACTTCAGGTAATACATAACCTTGATCATATTTTCTTATAGCGTTGGGTCTATTCTTCTGGATCTGAATAAAAGTATCTATAACATCTTTATCGAGAAGATCGTATAGTATTCCTCGTCCTTTACATTTGGGGCAGGTATAATCTCTATAAAAGAGATTTAACTCTTCTACTAATTTTTTACCCTTATTTGTAAACTTTAACTCGTTACCTACTTTGGCTACATAGCCGATTTCCTCTAGTTTGGTTAGAATAATGGCAACTAAGTTTAGTGGTTCTTTAGATAGTCTTACGATTTGCCAGAAATCGCTCGTAGCAGTCATAGCACGCAGGACATTAATTAGACTTCTCTCATAAACAGGAATTTTTGTTCGGGTTCGGATATTATCCACTATATCCTTTAGCATGTTTAACATACGAATCACCATTTTATAATCTTTAAATTAGAAGTTAAATTCTGACAAATTAACTTCTTTAAAAAAATTTGTAAAATATTCTATGAGTGCTATAATGGGCTAAATTAACTAATAAATCTTCAGTAATTAGATTCTTTTTCCATTAATTAAGGATATGGATAGATTCATTTCTGCTACAAATTCCTATTGATGCCTGGAAGCGCTTCTAATCACTCTTAAATTCGTGATTAGTTATAAATACTATCAATCCAAAATGGATTTTCAAGCTGTAAGAAACAATTCTATGATCTTAGTTTTTACATTTTCTAAAAAATCCAAAAAAATTTAGGATAACGGATGTAATTACGAAACCATTTAAAAAAAAATAAGATAATGATGTCGAATTTCGAAAAAGATCGGCCGAGGGTATATACCTAGGTATATTACAACGGACAGATTTTCGTAGAGGTGAAAATCAAAAGTGGTGGTTTCATTCCTCATTATTTCATTCATGACTGGTTTATTGGCATTAGCTGTAGTTTCTTACTACGCGCATTTCGTTCTTAAGCAAGAGACCGGTACCAAAAGAATGCAAGAGGTTGCTTCATACATCTTCGAAGGCGCGAAAGCTTTTATGTACCGAGAAATGACCACGATTCTGGTATTCTCAGTAGTTCTTAGTATAATTATCTTTTCAGTCCTTAAAATTTCCTATCCAAGCTCTTTAAGAGCAGAATACACAGCCATTAGCTTCTTAGTTGGAGCTTTTACATCTTTATTAGCAGCATATATCGGTATGAATATTTCTGTAAAGGCGAATGTAAGGGTTGCTCAGGCTGCAAGAAAAGCAGCATCCGATGCCCTTAAAATAGCGTTCAGAGGAGGCTCTGTAACAGGTTTGTCCATCGTTGGTTTATCTTTAATCGCGGTCACTATCCTGTTTTACCTTTTGGGTCAAGACCCAACAATGTTAGTGGGGTTTGGATTTGGTGCCAGCTTTGCTGCACTTTTTGCACAACTTGGTGGAGGAATTTATACTAAATCAGCGGATATTGGTGCGGATCTCGTTGGTAAGGTTGAGAAAGGGATACCAGAGGATGATCCGAGAAATCCAGCTGTAATAGCAGATCTTGTAGGCGATAATGTAGGCGATTGCGCTGGACGAGGAGCGGATCTTTTTGAATCCTTCTCAGATAATATGATTGCGACTATGATCTTGGGAGAGTTATTTACTATTGTTTATGGACCACAGGCAATAATATTTCCTTTGATGATACAATCAATAGGAGTGATTGGTAGTGCAATTGGTACTATGATCATCGGGGGAAAGAGGGAACCAATAAGATCCATCTATTTGGGTTATTTTGTTGCAGGCGTAATAACAACAATTGGATTCTATTTTATTGCTACGCAAATAATGGGCGACTGGACGCTCTTTATATGCGCTCTCTTAGGACTGTTTGCCACATTGATTATTGCTTATGATACTATCTACTACACTCATATCAAGTATAAACCCGTTAAAGAGATTGCTGAATCATCTACAAGAGGACCCGCTATGAACATTTTAATTGGTTTCGCTTATGGATTAGAAAGCCCATTTATTCCTATTCTAGTTATAGGCATTGTCATTATGATATCATTCTTCATCACATCGAATTTTTCACCGTATATTGGTGTAGTAGATCCAACTCTATTAGGTGTATATGGAGCAACAACGGCATTCATGGGCATTATGGGTATGACCGGGGTAATAATGAGCTCGGATACTTACGGTCCGATAGTTGATAACGCGGACGGAATAGTTGAGCTGACAGGAATAAAAGAAGAAGTGGGTATATCAACAGAACTAATGGATGCTGCTGGAAATGTTACAAAGGCGATAACTAAAGGATATAGTATGGCTACTGCTTTATTGACGGCTATAGGGATCCTATTCGCGTATATAAAAGAGGCTTTAGAGCTGAACGGACATACACTCTACAGTCTGATTGATGTTCCATTGCGTATAACAAAGCCAGAAGTTTTAGTGGGCATGTTGGTCGGAGCAGCAGTACCATTCTTATTCTCAGCATGGACTCTTATAGCTACCCAGAGGGGTGCTTTAAAAATGGTAGATGAGGTTCGAAGGCAATTTAGAGAGAATCCTGGAATTTTAGAGGGAAAAGTAACACCAAATTATTGGCAATGCGTGGACATTTCAACAAAACATGCACTAAAAGAAATGACTACACCAACACTGCTTATTATTGTTATCCCCATTATGGTCGGTTTAATTCTTGGTATTTGGGCACTTGCTGGATATCTCATAAGCATAAAGATAGTATCTGCAATACTCGCAATGGTAATGTTCAATGCTGGCGGAGCATGGGATAATGCTAAAAAACTAATCGAAGCAAATGGAGCATTCGGAGGCGAGGGGTCGGAAGCTCATAAGGGAGCAGTTATAGGAGATACCGTCGGGGATCCATTGAAAGATACAGCAGGACCTGCACTTCACATCGTAATAAAATTGTCGAATATATTGGCGATTTCTCTTCTCCCGTTATTTGTAGCTTTTTCTTTAATGTAATATCCTCTTTATAATCTCTCATATATTTTTTGAGAAACTCGATTTTAACATTAGTCATTTAAGAAGTCAAAAAATTAAAGTATTATTTTGTGTAGTCTCTACTTAAAAGTAGGGGGATCCTTATGGCTAGCCTTAGATCATGCGGTGTAATTGTCGATCTAGATAATACATTGGTAGACGGAGACTTCTCCAAAAAATTCTATGAGAGAATTCTTAAAAAAGCAGGTTTAGTGGGAAAAGTCTCTATAGAAGAGCTTCGAGGCCTGTTAAGGAGATATCATTTTGAAAAAGTTAAAGAAAAAAAGTACAAGGAAGCCTTTAATTGGGATGCAATATTCAAAGAAATGATGAAGCAAGAGTTCTCAATTCATGTTGAACCGACTTTAGATCAGATCACAGAAGAAGATATACACTCTGAAGATGGTAGGAAACTGGTGCATGGAGCTAGAGAATTGCTGGACTTTTTGAGGAGGAATGTATGTAAAACAATCCTCCTAACAAATGGCTATGCTAAATATCAGGTTCCAGTAATAAAATTCTTTGGCTTAGATAAATATTTTGATCGCATTTTAACTGCAGAATATCTGCAAGAAATAAAGCCAACACGCATTGCATACGATTATGTAATAAGCTATCTTAAAGAGAATGGATGTAGAAAAACGGTAATGATAGGAGATCATCTTTTCTATGATTTATATGGGGCATTGAATTCGGGAGTAAATTTCGTGATTCTCAGAAGGGATCATTGCTACAGAAAAGGATTAATAACGATCGAGAAACTACTTAACGAGATAACCCAAAAAGAACGCTTTTATAATGTTAAAACACTTTTAGAATCATTTAAAAATAGAGTTGTTGCATGCTTTGAAAATTGCCTCGAAATTGTTGAGTTCCTAGAAAACGATTTTATAAAACTTGAATTTTAGTTTATGGAGGTGGCTCATTATGATCCATGTAGAAAATCTAACTAAGTATTATGATGATTTATTAGCCGTAGATCACATAAATTTCGATGTTAGAAAAGGCGAAATTTTTGGTTTTCTTGGACCAAATGGTGCTGGGAAAACCACAACTGTACGGATGCTTAGCTGCTTAACGAAAATAACAGAAGGGGAGGCATATATAAACGGCTATAGTGTAAAGAAAGATAAAAAGATGGTTAAGAAAAGTATTGGTGTGGTTCAGGATACAGCAAATTTATATGGCGATTTAACAGTAAAGCAAAATCTAAAATTCATAGCAGAACTCTATGGAGTTGATAAGAAAAGAGTAAACGAAATAATAAAAGAATTTGAATTGCCTGCAGATAGGAAGTTCGAAAAACTATCTTTTGGTTTTAAAAAGAGAGCCACACTAGCCGCAGCAGTACTCCATAATCCACCAGTTCTTTTTTTAGATGAGCCGACCGTAGGACTAGATGTAAGATCTTCTTATGCGATTCAAAAATTAATATTACGATTAAACAAGGAAGGACACACAATTTTCTTAACAACACATAACATGCAGATTGCTGAGAAATTATCTCATCGAATTGCCATTATAAATAAGGGTAAAATTGTAGCTATTGGAAATAAGTATCAACTTAAAACATTACTCAAGAAGAAGATTAAAATAGAAGTAGAAATCTCTAACATTCAAAAACAGATAACGAGCGAGTTACAGACATTTTCACCAAGAATAGAAGGAAATAAAGTAATATTCTTCGCCGAGGATGTCCATGAATTTCTAGAGCAATTTTATCAGATTACTAAAAAATATAACATAAAAACGAAATCTATTAATACGGTTCTCCCAAGCATAGAAGATGTTTTTCTGGAGGTTACAAAATGAAAAAGGCATACTACATAGCAAAGAAAGACTTCTTTGAATATTTTATTAAACCACCAACATTGAGTTGGGGGATTACCTTTCCAATTGCATTTGCATTATCCTTCCTTATTCGGGGAAAAGATCTTTTCTTCTTAGCGCCGGGATTAATTACGTTGGCTTCTTTCTTTGGGACGACATCTATGGCCTCTGCAGCCATAGTATTCGAGCGAAGGATGAAGGAATTTGAACGGATGATCGTTGCGCCTCTTGACTATTGGGAAATTGTTCTGGGAAAAATGATTGGTAGCTTCTTATTTGGAATGTTAACTTCAATAGTGACAATTTTGTTTATCATACCATTACTTGGTATGTACTCTCTAAATCTTGGCACTTTGGGCATTGCGTTAGTACTTTCTTCGCTTGTATTCGCAGCTTTTGGAGTCTACATTTCAATGATGATTAATGATCCTAGAAACGTTATGGTGATTTTAAACTCGGTTCGCTTCCCTATGATGTTTCTCTCAGGTGTCTTTATTCCCCTCAATACATATCCATTTATGCTTCAGATAATAGCCTATGCTCTTCCATTAACATATGAAATTGAGCTACTAAGATGGGTTCTTACTAATAATTCGTTTCTAAACCCATTCATAACAATCTTTGGAAGCATTATTTGGATATTATTATTCTTTGTGTTATCAATTTGGGCTCTCAAAAGGAGGTATTAAACATTTATAGACTAGCGCATAGAGGTGTATTATGTGAAATTTAAAATAAAACCGATAGGAATCGTACATGTTGAATCTTCAGATGAGGAGGTAAAGAATTCATATACTGGCGTTGATGGCGTAATTGAGATATACCCAGAGTATGAGATCGGACTGGATAAAATTGACGGCTTTTCGCACATAATTGCTATTTTTTACCTTCACAAAGTCACAGAGGATCAACGTAAAGTTCTTAAAGTTAAACATAGAAGATTAAGACGTTTTGGTATTGACATTTCTAATTTCCCAGAAGTTGGTGTGTTTTGCACAGATTCGCCACATAGACCAAATCCAATAGCATTAACAATACTACGTTTAAACAAAAGAGAAAGTCGTTTCTTATATGTCTCAGGACTTGATGTATTTGATAAAACACCAGTTATTGATATTAAACCATATACGCCGGATAGGATAATACCAAATATCAGCTTACCAATATGGTTCATTAATATCCTTAAAGTAATAAGGAAACGATTGGGGAAAGAAATTGCTCCCTAAATAAATCCACTATTTGTACGATCCTTAAAATATAGCTAAAGGGACAGTTAGACTGGCAGTTCAAACAAGGAGCGATCAACCATACGATATCAATAAATTAAAAATAATTTAGCGAATTTCCATTGATATCGGGATTTAAAACTTCTTATGTAGATTTTCGCCATGAAAAACTAAGATCTGTTATAATTACGCCAACAATAGCAATAATTCCACCAACAATTTCAATAGAAGATAATGAAACTCCAAAGATGGCGACTTCAAGCACCGCCGAAACAATAATTTCGATCATAAAATAAATAGAAGATGTAGTTGCTTCAAGTATCTTAAGCCCATTATACCATAGGAGAAAACCGATTACTGTACAGAAAATAGATGTGTAAAGTACCGCTAGAAGAGCCTCATAGTTTATAGCTCTGAATCCGGACAGGAAGGATAATGGAGCTGAAAATAAAGTAAGATACAAAAACCAAACGGATAGAAGCTGTAAGTCATTAATATCTTTCTTGGATACTTTCTTCGATTCCAAGATATATATCGCCCAAGAAAGTCCAGATAGTAGACAGATAAGATCTCCAATCGCATGTTCTGTGAATATACCAGCTACAGAGCCTTTAGTAATCAACAATTCTGCTCCAGTAAAAGCAGATATCACACCAAGAATTCCTATTATAGATAATTTTTCGCTCAGGAAAATATGAGAGAATACTGCAACAAACACGGAACTTAAGTTTATTAGTAGTGATGCATTAGTTGCACTTGTATATTGTTGACCAATGAATTGGAAAATATATCCCATTGCATTGAATATTGCAGTAATTATAACGGGCTTAGATGTGAGTATGCCTAAGTACCCTTTTATATTTCCATTCCAGAACAGAATTAAAATCATTAATAAATACGCTACAAGGAATCTTAAGAAAACAAATTGTAACGCTGGTAGAAATAGTAAGCCCCATCTAATGACTACGAAACTAGTTCCCCATATAAACGCAGCAGATAGCGACATTAGCCTTGCTGTGGTTCTATTCATCAAGATTCCCTAATTCTAGTAGTGATGTCAGAATTATAATTCATTTTTTATAGCCTTTCCTCCTTTTAATATATTGAAGCCATTGGAATGATTTTAAGAAAAATCTTAGTTAAATTTAAAGTATTTTTCTATATTATTAATATGATGAACTATTTATAAGCAGGTTACAAGGGTATTTTCTAATGGATAAGAGACGATTAAGGCAGTATATCCGTAAGATTCAGTTAATAAAAGAGAATATCAATGATATTGCACTGTGGAGCGCAGATTATACTATAAAAGAAATTCTTCAAGATAAAAAAACACGGTATGCTATATATAAGGCATATCAAGAGGTTGTAGAAGCCTTTATGGATCTAATAGCTATGGTTGTTAAGGATTTAGGACTCCTGCCAGAAGATGACTTCACCAACATTCAAAAAGTGATAGAAAGACGAATACTTACCGATGATCTTGGGAACATACTAGAACTATCAAACAATACAAGAAATTGGATTATTCATAGATATAATAAGTTGAATGATGAACAAATATTAAGACGCATTTTTAATACATTAAAGAGATTTCCTGAAATTATTATGGTGATAGAAGAATGGATAAAGCTGAAGTTCTAGAGAAAATTCAAAAAGACTTTCATTTTTTAAAAGTACAAAAAGATATCCTCGGTATCGTAGTTTTTGGTTCATTCGTATCCGGTGAATTTTCGGAAAGGAGCGATATTGATATTTGCATTATTGCAGGTCCAAGAATAGAAAATATTGATGAGCTAATCGATTTTGTTTTTGAGAGGGTTTATAATCCGAGATATGACATAAAATTCTTCGAGAAGTTGCCTCTGCGTTTAAAGATAGAGATTATAAAAAATCATGAGGTAGTTTTTTCTAGGGACTTACCTGAATTGTATGAATACTTCTATTTCTATAGGAAAATTTGGAAGGATCAAGAAAGGAGAAATACACTTACTAAAGAAGAGCTGAAACAACTTCTAGATTAAGTTATACTATAAAATCTATTTATGATGCGACGAACCAAAAGGTGAAAACTTATCAATGATCTGTTGCTATATAACCATATTATAATAAATTTCTGGAGCGCTTGTAGTTGAAAAAAGCAGAATTGGATATCAAAAGTAATAAATTAATTTATTTTAAATTAACTAAACATATCATCTATTCTTCGCTTCTTCCTTTTAATCTCATCTTCTAATCGCTTTTGTTCTTGTTCCCAATGCCATTTTAATTTCTCCCATTCATGTAATTTTCTCGGAGCAAAAGGTTTCCTTGTAGCCAGAACATTTCTAAAAGCTATATCGTCCTTATGTTTCCAGAAATTATGTGTTTGAGGCATGGCCAGATTTCCCGTATAGACAATCTTCTTTCTTTTTCTCTTATCCTCAAGTGTATAGATGCCAGTAATAATATCACTCTGCTTTATCGCGTTGTATGTATCAGTCCAGAGCTTCTTTTCCCAATCTAATAGTCTTTTCATATCAGATTTAATCTTGTCTCTAAACCTTTCAGAGTAGGACTTTTTGTGGGGTGCACTCGATCTGACTTTTTTAGGCATAGATATTTTCGGTGAGAATGCAGTTTTTATGGCCCCAGAAGGCATCAGTGATGCTCCATGCTGATACCCTAATAATTCATACATGAAATAACCGAGAGGTCTCCATGTTTTTAATGCTGTTAAAGCAATAGTTAAGAAATCTTTTTCGAGCCATGTAGGATAAATTGCAAATTTACAAATTGGTACTGAGACATAATTTCCTGTGCTATTAAGTAACTCAATTAACTCAACGGTCATGTATATTCTAATATTCTGATCTCCAACCTCGCCAAGCAAACTACCAGATCGCTCATTAACCTTAACATCGAGTGTCTTCATACTCATATTTGTATACTGGTTAGTTAATGTTCCTGCGAAAATCTCAATGTCCATCTTGGTTAATTTTCTACCAACGAGTGTCATATAAGGATTTATTCCTACCAAACATCCCCCAGCTTCTGCAAGGAAACCATCATGAAGTTCTCTAAATCTCCAGGTAATTGGGATAATAATCTCCCATTTATCGTAGGAAATTTGGTACCCAAAACTATGTTTATAGTGCTTCGGGGGAACATTAAAACCCATTAATGAAGGCTCTTTTTTCACTAAATTTAGTAAGTTCTTACGAAGATAAGAAATCTCGGTATTTTCATTCCCTAATAGATATAATACGGCTGTAATAAAGTTCTCCTGAAATTTCCTATCATTTACTACGTGGTGGACTGTTTCGAAAGATCCTTCGACGACATATTTATCAGTATCATCATGCCAACCTAAAACAGCATTAAAAAGAACAGTATCACCAGAGATTACCTTTGCCGTAAAATTACCAATAGTATCGGCTTTAGACCCAAAAATTCGCCAAGAAATCTCTTGAATAAACGTCTTTAAATCGTTAAAATTCTTGTCGTATCCGAGAATGTATAAGAAAATTCCCGCGTTTTTATCATTATTACTAAAGAGTCTCATTCTTGGTAGACCGGTATAGACTTCCAACCATCCTTCGGGGATATTCATGGTAAATCCGTAATTTATATCCCGATAGGTGATAAATTTCAAACATATCACCCGATTGGCTGGGGACCATGTATAGCAACTATCTAAGAATATTTATTATTTTTATTAAGAAATTTAGGTTAAGGATTTATTAACCCAAGATTCAGGAAGTATAAATAGAAAAAAGAGATCATAAGATTCGCTCTTATTTCAAGATCTAAAAATTATTGCTTGTGGTCGTTAAATATGTACAAGACTAAATATGATGTTATAATTGTTGGGGCTGGGCCTGCAGGACTAACTGCAGCGAAAGAGATAGCTGAAAATGGTTTTAGTGTTATTGTTCTCGAAAAAAATAAGGTACTTGGTGATAAACCCTGCGGAGGCGCGGTTACATTAAGAAATTTAAAGAACTTTGAAATCCCACTAACCGCAGCAGAACAATTAATTAAATGCATTACCATCGTATTCCCTAGAGGTATTCCCAAAACAGTATATTATGAAGAGCCTGTAATTGCCAATTTTAGCAGGATTAAACTAGCTGAAATTCTAGCCAAAAAAGCTAATAAAGCAGGTGTTGAAATAAGGACCAATAGCCTTGTTAAAGATATCAAACGTGTTGAGAATACATGGAGAGTTTCGGTTAAATCTACAGAATCTCGGATCTATGAATCAAAAGTACTCATAGGCGCAGATGGTGTGTTCTCTACAGTAGTAAGAATAACAAAAGTACGGCGACCATTTGGAAAACACGAACTGGGCTTTAGTCTTCAATATCAAATTAAGTTAGATACAGGACTAGAATGTGAAGAGTTCCTTTATGGTCACGAAATATCACCGTTTGGGTATGGATGGATTTTCCCCCATGGAGATATTGCTCGTGTTGGTGTTGGTGCTTTATATTCAGCAATGGAACATGATCTAAATGATTATCTTCGGTCTCTTACACAAAAGTATATTGTTGATAGAAACTTAGCTAACTTACGAGGTATAATAAAAAAGGAAGGCGCTTTTGTGCCACTCTCCGGGATCATAAGACCGACTTATGGAAAGGGAGTTCTTATAGTAGGAGACGCTGCGGGTCATGTCCAACCAATTAGCGGAGAGGGTATTGCATATGCTATGAGAGGCGGCATCTTAGCAGGAAAAATAATCTCCGAAGGATTGAAGAAAAAGGATCTTTCAGAAGATTTCCTAAAAAAATATGAAAAATTGTGGTACTCTGAGTTTGGCGGTGATCTTAAATGGGGTAGAAAACTACTAGAATACTTTGCAAACAGGCGAGGTGGTAAAAGTCAAACATCCTTTATTTTAAAGGATAAAAAGCTTGTAAAACTAGTAGCAGATATTCTAGTAGGTTATGATCGCTTATCCAAATTGCTTATTAAAAATGCGCTTAGAATTCTGCTAAGAAAGATCTTTTAAGCCGATAAACTGGAGTTGCAGTAGTTAAATTATTTTTTTCTTATTCCAATGTGTGCACTTATTGTATTACTAAAGTTAGATCAAGCGAGAAGAGAAATCGATAAAAAGACACTTATTATTGCAATGATAGGAGGCATTTTTGGTATTGGAGTTGGTGACTGGTTTTTTATCTTAGCCTTGCAAATATAGGTGCTAGTGTGACATCTGCATTAACAACTTCATCACCGCTATTATCTCTTCTCCTAGCATTTATACTATTGAAAGAGAAAATAACTTGGAAACAGATCCTAGGAACCATATTAATCGTAATGGGAGTATTGATAATTTCGATGGGAACTTTAGCTTAGGTGAGTATAATCTTCTTTACAAGAGGTTCGATACTAGGTAATAAATCAAAAAAACTTAAAGTAAAACAAAATTCATGAATTGTTATGAACGGCATCGATAATGATATTTCTCAAACAAAAACGGCGAGTAGAAGATGGTTTTCAACACCATACAATTTCCGAGAGAAACTTGCATGGATCAAAAATAACCTGTTTGGTCCGTCTAAGAAATATAAGAAACTGACGGAATTTATTCCAAAATCCCTAGAGTTAAATTCCATTTCTACTCAAGTTAAACTTGGATTTATAGGCGATATAATGCCTATGAAGAGGAAAATTTTGCAATTCGATGAGAGCCTTCGAGAATTCATTAATGATGTAGATTACCTTGTAGGTAATTTCGAAGGTATAATTACAAATTCAAAGAAAAGAGTTTTTATGGCACAGATTCACTCCGAACAGATATTACTAGATCTTAAAAAACTTTTCCCGCCAGAAAAAACCATATTAGCCTGCGCAAATAATCATTCAGCAGATTTCGGATTTCAGGAATTTAAAAAATCTTATCAATTACTAAAGGATCATGGCTTTTTGATTATAGGTACAAAGGATGAACCGAAAATTCTGTTGAAGGATTCTGTTAACTTAGCAAACATTACATATTGGTCGAATCATCCCTGTTCCTTCTTGGCAGATTTCGAAAATGTTGATAAGTACTTCGATCCCAATGCGAAATTCAACATTCTGTATCCGCATTGGGGATACGAACTACAGCTTTATCCGAATCCAGCACAGATCGAGTTAGGCAAAAAACTTCTGGAAAAGTGGGATATGATAGTAGGTCATCACTCGCATTGTCCTCAACCTATAGCTAGATACGGAAATAAAATCATAGCTTATTCTCTTGGGGATTTCTGTATAGGAAAAAA
>Ga0164318_10000264_pt1 | contig 37007 bp, 31 predicted proteins | sample GuaBasSedimGuay9_FD_113734 | JGI IMG/M metagenome (GOLD analysis project Ga0164318, IMG submission 113734) | Subseafloor sediment microbial communities from Guaymas Basin, Gulf of California, Mexico - Guay9, Core 4571-4, 0-3 cm | ecosystem: Environmental > Aquatic > Marine > Hydrothermal vents...
TTCAGGAAAAAGCAAGATTTTACCCGGATATAATTACCTGAACCCACCACCCCTTGGCAAGCAATATTTTTAGCGAGGAAAATTTCTCCAGGCCACTAGCAATAATCATTATTGGTGGAATTTTTTGCCAAAATAATCATTAAAAAAAGCGCCTGCCGGTTATTGACATTTAAAACATTAAGATTTAACTTAAAATATCTGATAGAAAATAATAATTATTAACTGATAAATATAACTAAAAGATCTGCTCATACTGGGGTTGAAAGCGTCCTCAAAAAAATTCTGGCCGGGGTTGAAGCTGCACTTCAAGAAGGTGAAACTCAGGCGTCGCTGGCGGAAAAGTGTGGTATTACCCACCAACTGATGAATCGCTTAATCCGCGGTTTAAGAGTTAGCAATTTAACGCTTAACATGGCCTTTAAAATCTGGGAAGGTCTGGGACATAAATAATTTTACTCCCCCACTCCCCTAAAGGAGTAAGAGAACTGCTCCGGGTAAGGGTCACCCCACAATATTTATAAGTTATATCCGTTGCTTACCCATAAATGATTCCGGGCGCCATATACAGCCTCGCCCTAACCATGCAGGGTTGGGGGTGGAAACTGGTAAGTTGTCTTTGCCTTCGAAGATCTCGAGACTAAAGCGGATGAAGCTTGGGTCAGCTTGGCCTCTGGTGATGGCGGGGGACGAGATTAACGGCTCATCGAAGCTAAAAATTCGGCGTTACTTTTAGTGCCGCGCATCTTTTCCAGCAGGAATTCCATACTATCGATCGGACTCAGAGGAGCCAACAGCTTTCGCAAAATCCAGATGCGATTTAAATCTTCCGGGGGCACCAGTAATTCTTCTTTGCGGGTTCCGGAACGATTGATATCAATCGACGGGAATATGCGTTTTTCGGTAAGCTTGCGCTCCAGCAGGATTTCCATATTCCCGGTACCTTTAAATTCCTCGAAAATCACCTCATCCATCCGGCTGCCAGTATCAATCAGGGCAGTGGCAATAATGGTCAGACTGCCGCCCTCTTCGATGTTCCGGGCCGCGCCAAAAAAGCGCTTGGGTTTGTGCAAGGCGTTGGAATCCACCCCCCCGGAGAGGATCTTGCCGCTGGGCGGGACCACGGTATTGTAAGCCCGGGCCAGCCGGGTGATGGAATCGAGTAAAATAACTACATCGCGTTTATGCTCCACCAGCCGTTTGGCCTTTTCCAAGACCATCTCCGCGACCTGGACGTGACGCTGCGCCTGTTCATCAAAGGTGGAGCTGACCACCTCAGCCTTTACCGAACGTTGCATATCGGTCACTTCTTCAGGCCGTTCATCGATCAACAGGACGATCAGGATGACCCTGGGGTGATTGCGGACAATGCTGTTGGCGATATTCTGTAACAGCATGGTCTTGCCGGTGCGCGGGGCGGCCACGATCAGTCCTCGTTGACCTTTGCCGATGGGGGTCATCAGATCCATGATGCGGGCCGAATAGTTATCCGGGTCAGTTTCCAGCCGCAGGGATTTATTGGGGTACAGCGGGGTGAGATTGTCAAACAGGATCTTTTCCCGGGACATCTCCGGGTCTTCAAAATTTACCGACTCTACTTTCAGCAGGGCAAAGTAACGCTCGCCATCCTTCGGGGGACGGACCTGGCCCGATACGGTATCGCCAGTACATAGATTGAAACGTCGGATCTGAGAGGGGGAAACATAGATATCATCAGGCCCCGGCAGATAGTTGTATCCCGGCGAGCGCAAGAAACCAAAGCCATCCGGCAGGATTTCCAGGACTCCCTCGCCATAAATGTAGCCGTTCTTCTCCGTCTGGGCCTGGAGAATGGCAAAGATTAGCTCCTGTTTGCGCATAGCCGCGGCGCCCTCTACGTGAAACTCCCGCGCCAGACTGGCTAACTCCCCAATTTTCTTGTTTTTTAAGGCTGCAAGGTTCATAACATCCTCATCTGGTAACATATTCTCTTCTCTTTCATGGCAATCTAACGGCAAAGCATTGGCTAATGGTTGGCGATCCCGCGATAATCTTATTAGAATTAGGGATTCGGGATAACCGCCAGCGGTTCAAACTTCCCAGCCCTTGGTAGCCGACGTCGTCGCCGCCAGCCGATCTTGGTTGCCGTGAGTCTTTAGTCATTTTTTAAAGATAAATTTTTTCTACAGGGCCCGGCCCCGTTTTACGCAGGGGTGGGCTGTAGTTATTAATTTGGGGGCCAGCATTTTTTTGACCCGCTGGCGTCGGGCGAAACCTCGGTAAGATTTCAACTTTAGGGTCAACGAACTTAGGTAATCATCGACTGAAGGCCATGGAATTTGGGGGTTGAGTGTGGCTGATCGCCTGCTTCTTTGGAATACATCATGAAAACTTATGGGGAATAGGGCTTGTGCGACAACTTAATTACTTCATTCGGATAGACATAAAATTCTCTTAAGGAGAGGTTATCTGGCACCGTAAACGTTTTATAAATTTTTGTCAAGCATAATCGATTTAACTTTTTCTAAAATATTTTTAACCTTTTGGTGCGTTTCCTCAAGAGTACCGCGATTATCAATCACGTAATCCGCTCGCCGGACTTTCTCCGCCAAGGGGGCTTGGGCCTGGAGCATACTCTCAATCTGAGTGTAGTTCCGCCGGTCCCTTGACCGGAGGCGGCGAATCTGGGTGTCACGGTCGACATCGACCACGATCACCAAATCATAGGCCGACTCCAGCCCCAATTCAAAGAGCAACGGCACTTCTACCACCACCACCGGCTCCCCCTGGGCCTCGAACTGGCGGAGTCGCTGATGCAGGGCTTGAGCGATCCAGGGGTGGGTCAACTCGTTCAGACGTCGCCGGGCCGATGGATGGGTAAATACTCGCTGCCCCAATTTTTCCCGGTTGAGGGTGCCGTCGGGGTCAAAAAACTCTGGACCAAAGGCTTGGCGAATCGCCTGGTTAGCAGGTTGCCCGGGGGCCACTACCTGCCGAGCCAATTCATCGGCATCAATTACCGCCACGCCCAAGTCACGAAAATACTTGGCCACCGTGCTTTTGCCCGAGGCTACGCCTCCGCTCAGGGCTATCTTGAGCATGCCGCCCGCGGTTTCAAGAAATCTAATACTGCCTGAAAATCAGTCGGCAAGTCAGCCTCAAAACTTAAAATTTCGGCCGTCCGCGGATGGCGCAGAGATAATTTCCAGGCATGCAACAATTGGCGCGGCACCAGGGTCTTAAGCCCCAGAAGCTCCGTGGGTAGCGCGGACAGACGCCGCGCCCCACCCCCATAAGTCTGATCCCCGACCACCGGATGGCCCAGAGCGGCCAGATGCACCCGAATCTGATGGGTGCGGCCGGTATGTAGTTCTAATTCCAACAGGGTCAGCGGCCCCGGGTACTGCCGCAACCGGCGCCAGGAGGTATGAGCTTCCCGACCGCGGCGGCCATGGACGGACATCTTTTGACGTTCTCGTGGATGCCTCCCGATAGCCTGGACAATCTCACCCTGTGGTTCCGTCAGGTGCCCCCACACCAGGGCCAGATAGATCTTGGACAACAAACGTTGTTTAAATTGGTTTACTAAAGACTGATGGGCCACATCGGTCTTACCCACTACCAACAGGCCGCTGGTCTCTTTATCCAGGCGGTGTACCAGCCCCGGTCGCTTCACATCACCGACCCCGGCCAAGTCCGAGCAATGGTGCAATAAGGCCTGCACCAAAGTCCCGGTTCGATGTCCGGCTCCGGGATGGACCACCAACCCCGGTGGCTTATTGATGACCAACAGATGTTCGTCCTCATATATTACCGCCAACGGAATAGGTTCTGGAGTCAGCGACCAGGTCTCCGGTTCCGGCGGGGTCACTAGCAGTTGATCCCCGGCTTGCACCCGATAATCAGCGGCTCGGCCTCCCTGGTTTACCAAGACCAGACCGGTCTTTATCCATCTCTGGATGCGAGCCCGGGAAATGTGGCTTAAGCGACGACTCAGAACCTGGTCCAGACGGAGACCCTGCTCCACAGTCTCGACTGTCAGGGCAATATGGGTCATTTAGAGTGGTACGCGGCCGAGAGATTATTACTATCTTTGATTTCGGTAAAAATCATCCGTCCTGCGGTAGTCTGAAGAACACTGGTGACTGAGACATCAACCTGCTTGCCGATATAACGTCGGGCATTTTCGATAACTACCATGGTGCCGTCATCCATATAGGCCACTCCCTGGCCTTGGGATTTGCCCTCCCGGATGATATGGACATGTAAGATCTCTCCGGGCAGCACCGCGGGTTTCAGGGCATTGGCCAACTGGTTGATATTCAAAACCTCGATGCCTTGTAAGTCCGCAACTTTGTTGAGATTAAAATCGTTGGTGAGAATCTTGGCGTGGGTCTTAAGTGCAAGTTCGATGAGTTTTGAATCAACCGTGGCCTTAGAAACCCCGTCATCGGTGAATTCCACCCGTACCCGGCTATTCTTCTGGATGCGTTTCAGGATATCCAGACCCCGACGGCCGCGGCTCCTCTTTAAATTATCGGCGGAATCCGCGATATATTGCAACTCTTCCAACACAAACTTAGGCACAATAAAGGTACCTTCAATAAAGCCGGTCTCACAGATATCGGCGATCCGTCCATCGATGATGACACTGGTGTCTAAAATTTTGGGTTGGAAGCGCAAACTTTTATTTTCTTCCAAAAAGAGCGGGGTTGTCACCTCGGCCATCTTTTTGCCCCCCAGCACCAGACCGATATAGCCGAAAATCGCGGAAAAGGAAATGTAGATGGGAATTTGCAGGAAGGATTGACCGAGATATTGTTCAAACGGATAACTGGCGAGCTTGGCGATGCCCAAACCAATAAACAGCCCCAAGGTACCCCCCAGAATAATCTTTAATGGCACCCGTTTGATTATCTGCTCTAACTGTAAGGTGAGCAGGGCAATCAACAGACCAGCCAGGGCTCCGACCCAACTGGTCCATCCCAGGTGGCTATACCGAGGTATCTGGCTGCCGATCAGATAGCCGCTGACGGAACAGATAGTCCCCAACACCACCCCGACCACAATTTTGTAACCCACTTTAAATTCACCTCATCTCCGGGTTAACCATTCGGGGGGAGCTTTGTTTGAAAGAACAACGATATTATTCACTAACCCAGCGCCGCCCGCACCCAGGCGTCAACAGAGCTTTAATTATCACGACTATGCTTAGTCAACTGTGAGAAAGGAAATCGGCCCGTTCAACTGCACTAATTATTGCCTGGGCGCGGATAGGAATATCTACGAAATAAAATTAACTTTCTGAAATATCGAGAAGTTTCTGGATATCCGCTTCAATCTCGATTTCTTCTTTTTTTCTGGCAATAGAAAGCTCTTTTATTAGCAGGTTCTTGGCGGTATCTAACATCTTGCGCTCGCCAAAAGACAGATCCTTATCTGATTTTAGGAGTGAAAGGTCCCGTAGTACCTCGGCCACCTGAAACAGCGACCCGGTTTTAATCTTTTCCATATAATCCCGATAACGACGGTTCCAGGTCTGATGTTCCACCAACCGCTTCCGAGTTCCGAGAATTTCATAGATTCGGGCTACAGCTTGAGGATCGATAATGCCCCGTAAACCAACGGCTTGAGCATTTTGGGTAGGGATCATAATGATCATGTTGTTTTCTAGGATTCGCATTATATAGAATTTTTGGCTATTGCCCGAGATCTCTTTATCTTCTATGGATTCTATCACCCCCACTCCATGTGCCGGATATACGGCCAAGTCCCCTGTCTCAAACATTTTGTCACTCCTTCTTTTGCATATATAAGATGTTAGCATAGCTTCACAAAAAGTGCAAGGTTATTTCCCTCGGTAAGAGACGGCTGTTTTAGAGTCGGTTTTGCTGACCAGTCCCTGCGGTCTGGAAAATTGATTGCCGGGAGTTATTGACTGTGGTATGGTAAGATATTTACTAGCGAATCTCGTTATGGCCGAAGAATATCCACAGATCTATACGGTAAGTGGTCTGACCCAGCAGATCAAAAGCCGCTTGGAAACTAACTTCCCACGGGTTTGGGTCAGCGGAGAGATTTCTAATCTCCGCCAACCAGCCTCCGGTCACTATTATTTTACCCTAAAAGACGAAGCGAGCCAATTACGGGCAGTACTATTTCGCGGCAATCAGCAATACCTGCGTCATAAACCCAGCGCTGGTCGCCAAGTAGTCTGTCGGGGCCGGATCAGCGTCTATGAAGCGCGGGGCGAATACCAATTATTGATAGATTACCTGGAGCCGTTGGGAATCGGCGCCTTGGCCCAGGCCTTTGAAGAACTAAAACGGCGACTGGCCGCAGAGGGGCTGTTCGACCCGGTTCATAAGCAGCCCCTGCCCTTTTTGCCGCGACGCTTGGCCGTGGTTACCTCTCCGAGCGGAGCGGCCATCCGGGATTTCTTGCAGATCCTGAACCGGCGCTTTCCGAATTTGGAAGTGTTGATCTGTCCGGTCAAGGTGCAAGGAGCCGGGGCCGCGGCCGAAATCGTCCAGGCCCTGGACCTGTTAAATACCTTTTCCGACCTCGATGTCCTGGTGCTGGCCCGGGGCGGGGGTTCCTTAGAAGATCTTTGGGCCTTTAATGAAGAAGCCGTGGCTCGAGCCATTTTCCGTTCCCGGGTTCCGGTAATCTCGGCCATCGGCCATGAAATCGATTTTACCATCGCCGATCTGGTCGCTGATGTCCGGGCCCCTACGCCTTCGGCCGCGGCCGAACTGGTGGTACAGCGCAAAGAAGAATTAGTTTTCACCTTACAACGCCTGGCTACCACCCTTCAGCGCCGCTTTCAGGCCCTGGTTCAGGGACGCCGGGAACGGCTGTGCTATCTCAGCCAACGGCTCCCCGACCCCCGGCGCCGGTTAGCGGATCTGCGTCTTAGGATGGATGACCGTCTGGAACAGTTCCAAAGGGCGTGGCAGGCCCGGCTGCGCGACCGGCAGCATCGTCTCCAATTGGCCCGCGCCAACCTGCGGTTGATGAGTCCGCGGCGGGCCGCAATCTCGGGACGGCAGTTGGTGGAACAGCAGGCCGCCCGATTGCGCCGCTGCCTGGAAACCCGGCTGGCCCGTCAGCGGCTACAACTGCAGCATTCTCAGGAACGGCTGCAAGCCTTGAATCCTCAGGCGATCTTAGACCGGGGCTATGCCATCGCCACTACTTTACCGGGTCAGGAAGTCGTGCGCGACGTCCAACGGGTCCAGGTCGGCGCCGCCCTGCGGGTCCGGGTGGCCCGTGGCAGCATGGACTGCGAGATTCAGAAAATTAATAAAAAATTAAACCGATGACCACCACAAGCCGAAAACATGTGAAGTATGAAAACTTCGAGGAGGCCTTAAAAAGACTTGAAAACCTGATCCAGCAATTGGAAAGCGGTGATCTGCCGTTAGAACAGGCCCTCCAGATTTTTGAAGAAGGTATGCGACTGATCCGGTTCTGTACCCATAAATTAGATGAAGTGGAAAAAAAGGTCGAGATTCTGCTCCGGGATGAAGAGGGACGGTTGGTTACTCAGCCCTTTGTCGCTCCTGCCGAAAATACCGAGGATTAATCTGGAGGGCGGATGGAGCTGAAAACTTATCTGGCCGAGCGCAAGGCCCTGATTGATCAGGCTCTGGAAAAATATCTGCCCCCGGTTCAGGGTCAGGGGGCCAGGGTGATTGTGGCCATGCGCTACAGCCTGATGGCCGGGGGCAAAAGGCTGCGGCCTATACTTTGCCTGGCCGCCGCCGAAGCAGTCGGCGGGAATGTTTCCGAGGCCCTGCCGGTGGCCTGTGCCCTGGAGATGATTCATACCTATTCTTTGATCCATGATGATCTACCGGCCATGGATGACGATGATCTGCGCCGCGGGCAACCTACCTGTCATAAAAAGTTCGATGAGGCCACGGCTATTTTAGCCGGAGATGGTTTGCTGACCGAGGCCTTTGCGCTTATGAGCCAGGTAGACCACGGTTTGCCGGACTGTAACGCGGTGGTTCTGGAGGTAATCAATCTGATCGCCCAGGCCGCGGGCTCACGGGGGATGGTCGGTGGTCAGATGGCGGATCTGTTGGCCGAAGGCCAAAGCTTGGGGCTACCCCAGATAGAGGCCATCCACAGCCTTAAAACCGGGGCCTTACTTACTGCTGCGGTCCGATCCGGGGCCTTGTTAGGGGGCGGGAGTCCGAAGGCGGTAGCGCATCTTACCCGCTATGGCCAATGCTTCGGTCTGGCCTTCCAGATCACTGATGATCTGCTGGATGTTGAAGGTCAGGCCGCGGAAATGGGCAAGTCTCCAGGTATGGACCTGCTCCGACAAAAAGCTACCTATCCCGGCATCCTGGGTGTGGAGACGGCCCGCCAGCAGGCCCGGCAGTTGGTCAGCCAGGCCGTAATGGAGCTGACGGGTTTGGGGCTCGAGGCCGAGCCACTCCGGGAATTGGTGCAATACCTGTTAATCCGGCGACATTAGGGGGAGGAAAATGGCTACTACTGAGGATACTTCGATTAAATTGCCCAGGACCGAGAGTGGTTCAAAAATGCGACTGTTACCCACCATCAGCAGTCCCCGGGATCTTAAAAAGCTAACCCTGGAACAACTGCCGCAACTGGCGGCGGAGCTTCGGACCCAGATCATTGATACCGTCTCCAAAACTGGAGGCCACCTGGCTCCCAGCCTGGGAGTCATTGAATTAACTATTGCCTTGCATTACGTCTTTGACACCCCCAGGGATAAAATCGTCTGGGACGTCGGCCACCAGGCCTATGCCCATAAACTCCTCACCGGGCGTCAATCTAGATTTCACACCTTACGCCAGTTTGGCGGTCTTAGCGGCTTCCCCAAACGGGCGGAAAGCCCCTATGATACCTTTGATACCGGCCACAGCTCCACCTCGATCTCGGCCGCCCTGGGTGTGGCTACCGGCAAGTGCCTGAAGCGCGAACGGCGGCGCGTGGTAGCAGTAATCGGCGATGGCGCTATGACCGCCGGCCTGGCCTTCGAGGGCCTCAACAATGCCGGCGATCTTAATAAAAACCTGATTGTCATCCTAAATGACAACGAGATGTCGATCTCCCCTAATGTCGGGGCCTTATCATCCTACCTGAGCCGGAAGCTGACCGGCAAGATCATGGTTTATATGAAAAAGCAGCTTGAAGGCTTTTTGCGCTCGGTCCCCGGCATCGGCGAAGAATTGGTAACCCTGGCCCGCAAAAGCGAGGAATCACTGAAATCCTTTTTAACCCCGGGCATGCTCTTTGAGGCCCTGAAATTTACCTACCTGGGACCGGTTCAGGGTCACCGCATAGACCATTTGATTGAAACCCTAAATAATGTCAAAAACTTAAGTGGCCCGGTGCTGGTCCACGTCCTGACCACCAAGGGCAAGGGTTATCAACCCGCGGAATGCGATCCGACCAGCTTCCATGGGCTGGGGTGCTTTGACCTGGAAACCGGTGAACCCCAAAAGAGCGTCAGTCAGGTCCCCAGCTATACCGAGTTGTTCGGCGATACCCTGGTAAAACTGGCTGCCGGGGACAAGCGCGTCGTCGCCATTACCGCAGCCATGCCGGATGGCACCGGGCTGGTCAACTTCCGCCTCCACTATCCCGATCGCTTTTTTGACGTCGGCATCTGTGAGCAGCACGCGGTTACTTTCGCTGCGGGTCTGGCCGTCGAAGGTCTGCGGCCGGTGGTGGCGATTTATTCGACCTTCTTGCAGCGGGCCTACGACCAACTGCTCCATGATGTCTGTTTGCAGAACCTGCCGGTAGTTTTTGCCCTGGATCGCGGCGGCGTGGTCGGCGAAGACGGGGAGACCCACCAGGGGCTGTTTGACCTGTCTTATCTCCGGCATCTGCCCAATATGGTGGTCATGGCCCCCAAAGATGAGGACGAACTGCGCCATCTGCTCTATACCGCGCTCCATCACCAGGGCCCGATTGCCATGCGCTATCCCCGCGGTAGTGGGGTGGGCGTGCCGCTGTCCCCCACCTTACAGAAAATCCCCCTGGGGCAGGCCGAGGTCTTAACCGAGGGTGACGATCTGCTGATCCTGGCCGTGGGCGCTTCGGTGCATCCGGCCTTGAATGTGGCGCGGGAACTGCAAGCCCGGAAATATTCGGCTACCGTGGTCAATGTCAGATTTGTCAAACCCCTAGATCAGACCCTGTTGCTCAATCTGGCGGCCCGCCATGGCCGGGTGCTGACCGTAGAAGAAAACGTCATACTGGGCGGGTTCGGCAGCGCGGTCCTGGAGCTCTTTGCCGATCACGGCCTCTATGGCATTCCGGTCAAACGGCTGGCCATCCCCGATACCTTCGTAGAACATGGCACCCCCAAAATCCTGCGCCATAAATACGGCCTCGATGCCGAGGGCATCCTGACCAGCGCCTTAACAATTTTAGAACAACCCGCGATGCCGCAAAAAGTGGTCTGGGGAAAATTTTAAGCGGTATTCATCTGGTCCCCTTTTTGCTTGGCGGGATCGTCTCGGGGGATAAAAAAACATAAAATTAGGGTGGGCTTTGCCTGCCCTAATTTTTTGCTTGCCAAATCTAATCTGGCTCCCCGCCGGGATTATGTTGGTGGTCGTACCTACGCTCCTAGGCTAAATTGACTAGTTTTGATATTGATGATATAGGTTTCGTGGGGGAGTTAAATGGTAGTCCCAACGGGACTCGAACCCGTGTCTCTGCCGTGAGAGGGCAGTATCCTAGGCCACTAGACGATGGGACCACATACATTTAAATTTAGGGAAATTACCGGCATCTGTCAAGCCCATTTTCCAGATTACCATCAGGTCATGTGGTTATCCTCAGAGCTAACCAGTTCCAACTCAGGCTGGCAGGGCGGCCATTAGGGGAGCGAGTATGTTCAAAAATATCCTGGTGTGTTGTGATGGCGGGACCGAAACCGAGCCGAGTCTGCAATTGGCGGTCTCCTTGGCTGGTTTAAGCACTGGTCGGGTCCGGGGGCTATTGGTAAAAAGGTTAATCGGCCCCGATATGGTCGCCTGGCCGACCGGGCTGGAGATGGGAGCAGAAGCGCCGCCGCTGCTGGATTCGGCGCTGGTCGCCGAGATTGAGGCCGAACAGGAGCAGACCGCCAAACGCGTGGCCGTCTTGTTCTCTCGGTTGGTCAGCGAGACTACGGGGCTGGAAGTAGTCCGGGGGGATGTAGTGGAGCAGATGGTGAGGGCAGCACGCACAGCCGATCTGTTGGTCATGGGTCGAGGCATCCGCGCCCCAGAATCGGCACGGTGGCGGTTAAGCGATACTACCCGCCGGGTCCTGAAAAAATCTTGGGCGCCGGTGTTGCTACCTGCGGCAGAGGCGGCCTCGCTGTTGGACGGTCCTTATCTGTTGGCTTATGATGGCAGTCCCGCGGCCAACTATGGGTTGCGACAGGTGGCTCGATTAGCGGCTCTGACCGGCGCGGCGCTCACCATCCTGTCGGTGGGCAATCCCGAGACCAACGCCGGTCGCTTGCAAGAAGCCCAAACCTACCTTCAGCCTTATGGGCTCAAGGTCAGCCTGGAGGACCGGGATGGAAAACCCGAGACGGTCATTCTGGAGTTGAACCGCCAGCAACAATTCGGCCTGATCGCTCTGGGAGCGCAGGGTCACCATCGCCTGAAAGACATTTTTTTAGGGACGACTACGGAAAATATTCTTCACGATCTGCCGCTGGCCTTTCTGATCTGCAATCATTAACCTGGGGTCGCCACACTATGGCACTATCGGTACTTGATATTTACAAAGTCCTGCCCCAGAATAATTGTGGGGATTGCGGGTATAATACCGTTTTCAGTTTTCAGTTTTCTGTTTTCTGTTGAAATACTTAATTTAATCAATGTATTAAGCCATGAGTTTGTTGCATTTGAATAAGAACTTGGTATAAGTCCTGTCTGGCCTTTGCCACCGCAGTGATCAAAGAAGGCGAGGATTAAAAAAAATGCCACCACTTATCGGCCCAGGCCCGAAAGCTGGCGCCCACCATAAGAAATCAACAACAGGTCGGCGTGGGCCGACGGCGGGAATCGGTGGCAATTGCTGCCGAGGCCTTGCCCGACAAGGTGGCACCGCTGAATTTTGCCGCCCTGGCTCCGGGATTAGGAGCGACCTATGGCGCAGAAAACGGCAAGCCGCACTTAATCATTAAATATTTCGGTCAGCCGCTCCAGGTCTTCAAGGATGTGGTGCGGTATCCCCCGGAGTAACCGAGGACCCCTGGGAGCCCAACCAGCTTCCCAGACCGCGGCCGCAGATCTGGCGCTGGTCTTCTGGCCGCTACCCCGGGTGCCGATTCTACTGATGTTTTATGAAGCCGATGCCGCCGAGGACTTTGAAGCGCAGGCGCAGATGCTGTTTGATACCCAGATCGGGGCTTACCTGGACCTGGAATCCAGCCTGTTTCTGGTGGAAAAGTTGATCGAGCGGCTTATTTCCGATCAATAGTCTGGGCATTTAAACTGACCCATATTTTTTTATTTAGGTAGGCACGAGGTAACCCCGCCCTTACACTCGCGGCGCAGACTCTGAGCCCAAGTTCAGCAATTCATTGCTCTACTGCCAGACCAGGCGCGCATCTACCGCCCAGCAGCCTTCCGGGGTGGCGATTAAGGGATTGACATCCAGTTCCTTTAGGTCGGTCACGCTCAGCGCCAGTTCCGACAGTTTGGCAATGACCTGGGCCAGTTCCTCCAGGGCCACCGGCGGCTCGCCGCGTACGCCTAAGAGCAGCGGATAGGCCCTTAAGCTGACCAGCAGGGCCTGCGCCTGGGCGATGGTAACCGGTGCCAGGTTCTGGGCCACATCCTGCAAAACCTCGGTATAAATGCCGCCCAAACCGCAGACTACTACCGGGCCAAAGGTGGCATCTTGCTTGATACCTAATAATAACTCTTTGCCCTTGAGCTGCTTCTGCACCAGAATACCCTCCAGAGTAGCCCCAGGGGTATGGCAATCGACCGCGGCTTGCAGGCGCTGAAACCCGCGGCGCACCTGGTCCGGACCGGAAAGATTGAGCAGCACCCCGCCCAGATCAGATTTATGGAGCCACTGGGGCGACACTACCTTGAGAACCACCGGGTAGCTATAAGTTTCGGCAATATCCACTGCTTCCGATTCACTCTGGGCCAACTGACCGTCGAGGATGGGAATGTCAAACGCGGCCAGAAAATCCAGCGCGGCCTGGCCCAACAGCACCGGCGCCGCGGTGGGACGCGGTGGCGGGTCAGGAGTGGCGGCTACTTTTTCCTGGAATAGCGTCTCCGGGCTGGCATTGAGGGCCGAGTGATAACGGTAAAGCTGGCCTAAGGCCGCCATAGCCCGCTCGACGCTAGGATAGCAGGCTACTCCCGGCACCGGCTCTAAATCCCGGCAGGTCTGCTCCCGGTGATCGCCATAGATCGACAGCACCAGGGGTTTGGCGACCCGCTCCGGGCCCAGGCGATTGATCATCTTGGGCGTGGTCAACAGGTCCTGGTGCAAAGGCGAGGCCAGAGCCGGTAACAGGCCCACTGCACCGTCAATTTCCGGGTCAGCCAGAAAGCCGCTGAGCGCGGTTTCGACACAGCCGATAAAATCGCCGCTGACCATGCCGATGGGCCACAAATCTACCGGATTGTGCAGCCGGTGCCAGTAAGGACCTTTATCTTCCAACATTTTACGGGTGGTCTTGTTTAACCGTCCCAGGCTAAGCCCCTCCTGACTCAGGGCATCTACCGCCATGATGCCCAAGGCACCACTGGCTGTCGCTACCCCCAGCCGGGGGCCTTTTAACGGCGGAAGTTTACGGAAGGCCTGGACCGTATCCAACAGCTCGGTGGCACTAAAAACTCGGACCAGACCGGCTCGGGCAAAGGCGGCGCTAAATACCGCGTCCTCACCTACCAGCGAGCCGGTATGCGACAGCGCAGCCTGCGCCCCGGCTTCACTGCGGCCGGTTTTAAAGACGATAATCGGTTTGCGCCTGGTAAGGCGGGAAGCCACTTCTAGAAACCTCCGGCCCTCGACTAAGCCCTCCATATGCAACACGATCAGCTCGGTTTCGGGGTCATGTTCCAAATATTCCAACAGCTCAACGAATCCCAGATCAGCGGCGTTGCCCAGGTCAATGCCCTTGCCCAGGGGGCCGACAAAGGACTCGGACCCGACCTGGGGCGCGCCACTCTGAGCCACCAGCGTGACCCGCGGCGGATCGGGGTCGCGGGGCCGATCCACGAAGGCCGTGGTAAACCCGGCAAAGGCGTTCATGCTGCCCATGGTATTGGGCCCCAGGATCCGGGCCCCATAACGCCGGGCCTCACTTACCAGTTGAGCCTGCAATGTCTGGCCCTGATCATCAGCATCGGCAAAACCTTGCGAGATAACGATAATCCACCGGATGCCGTGGACCAGACAGTCTTGCAGGACCGCTAAGACCCGGTCCCGACCCACGGCAATGACCGCTAATTCCGGGACCTCGGGCACCTCCAGGAGCCGCGGATAGGCCGGATAACCCAGAATTTCGGTAGCCTTGGGATGAACCACAAAGATTTTCCCCTGATAACCATAACGCAACAGCATTTCCAGACCATTATAGGCTCCCACGCCGGTCTGCCGCGGCACTCCGATCAAGGCCACCGATTGGGGCGAGAACAAGGCACGCACCATTTTCCTCCTTTGGACTAACAATAAAGGACGGATATATCCTTATTATTTTCCATCCGAAAACTCCATAATTCCCTCGCCCCGCCGGCGGGGAGAGGGTTAGGGTGAGGGGTAAATAGTATCGATTTCCAAACCTTAACCACCCTCACCCTAGCCCTCTCCCTCAAGGGAGAGAGAAAACCTGAGTTTTCCGGATGGGCACTAATTAGCAGCATTCACTCTTATACTTCGGGGTAATAATACTATCCTTAAATTTATCTGGATTTCAGAAATTAAATTATCATATCCAGCCCTGCCAATCTATCATTAGTTAATTTTAAGGCCCTTGTCAGCGTCAGGCGTTGACGCCTTGGCTGATTCCTCTTATAATCACCTTGCGGAAGGAGAAGCCGATGAATAGCTATGTGCAAGCTTTGCGATTGCCGTTTCTGACCGGCTCCCTGATGCCAGTGTTGGCCGGGGGCGCCTTGGCTTACTGGGCCGAAAAGACCGGCGACCTGCTCATGCTGGGGCTGACCCTGCTGGGGGTGGGCTCTTTACATTTGGGGGCCAACCTGATCAACGACTATTTCGACGCCCAGGGCAGTGATCCGCTCAATCTTAAAATAACCCCGTTCAGCGGCGGCAGCCGGGTTATCCAAAACCAACAGTTTTCAGCCGGCACTATTAAAATCATGGCTCTGTCTTTCTTCGGGCTGGCCATTGCCGCGGGCTTGACCTTAATCTACCTGGGCCGCCCGCTGGTAGCCGTTTTAGGGCTGTTGGGATTGCTGGGCGGCTACTATTATTCGGCGCAGCCGTTGCAATTAATGAGCCGGGGTTTGGGAGAGTTGGACATCTTCCTGGTGTTCGGACCGTTGATCACTTGGGGGACCTATTATGTTATGGTGGGCAAATTGAAGACTGTAGCCTTCATGGCCGGCGTCCCCTTCGGGTTTTTGATTGCCGCGGTCATCTGGATCAACCAGTTCCCGGATTTTGAGGCCGACCGAGAGGTGGGCAAGTACCATCTGGTGGCGCAGCTCGGCTTGGCGGCCTCCCGCTGGGTTTACGCCGGGCTGATGTTGGGTCCCTTTATCTTTCTACTAATTTTGGTAGAGGTTTACTGGTTGCCGGACCTGCTGTTTGCCGCTTTGTTACCCTTGCCCTTGGCCGTTCGGGCCATTCGCCTGCTTTGGCGTCACTATCAAACCTACGAGGAAATTATTCCGGCTCAAGCCTTGACCATACTGACCCACTTTCTCTTTGGGTTGACCATGACCACAGCCCTGCTCTACGCGGCCTGGTTCAGATAAACAAACAACCGACGACTTCCAGTTGTCAAGGATTGTTTGAGGAGAGCATCATGTCAGAAATCCTGGTAAAAGTTACCCGGGGAGACCGGGTCGAAAGTGTGCATGGCGGCCATATCGCCGTGGTTGATGGTTCCGGCCGCTTGGTATATCATCTGGGAGACCCGGAGCTGTGGGTCTGCCTGCGTTCGATCGCCAAACCGATCCAGGCCTTGCCGGTGCTGCTGACTGGCGCCGCTGCGGCCTTTGACTTTGGTCCCGAGGAGTTGGCCATTATGTGCGGCTCTTTGAGCGGCCAGGACTTTCATGTCGCCCTGGTGCAAAAAGTCCTGGATCGGCTAGGTCTGAGCGTCGACCATTTAAAATGCGGTATTCACCCTCCCTCCCACCGGCCTACGGCCCAGGCTCTGGCCCAGGCCGGATTAAAGCCCACTCCCATGCACAACAATTGTGCCGGCAAACATGTGGCCATGCTGGCCCTTTGTGTCCATCACGGCTGGCCGGTGGATAATTATCCCGACCCCCAGCACCCGGTCCAACAACTGGTGCTGGATACCATTGCCCAGGTGACCGGCGTACCCCGGGAGCAGATTACCGTGGCCATCGATGGCTGCGGGGTACCGGTATTTTATGTGCCTCTGCGCCAGATGGCCTGGGCTTATGCCCGATTGGCCCAGGCCGCGGTTACCAAGAACTCATCCGACCCGCTGACCGCGGGGCTGGCCACTCTGATGCAAGCCAGTCTGACCCATCCCCGCCTGGTTGCCGGAGACGGCCGTCTTTGTACCGATATTATGCAGGCTTTACCCGGCAAGGTCTTTGCCAAAACCGGCGCCGAAGGCGGCTATGCCATGGCCCTGCTCGATTCCGGGCTGGGGGTAGGAATCAAAATTTCGGATGGCCAGCCCCGGGGCCTCAACCCCACCGCCATCGAAGTCCTTAACCAACTGAGCGTCCTGACCCCAACCGCGGCCGCCGCCCTGGCCAATTATCATCACCCGTCAATCAAAAATCATCTAAAAAATGTCGTAGGCGAAGTGAAACCGGCATTCAACTTAACCAAGTAATCTCATGGAGCCTGTAAATGCTCAATAAAGTTCAGCAGGTGGGTCGCCAGGCGGCGTTGGCGGCCGGCCAGCTTTTACGCCAGGGTTATTTTCAACCCAAGCAGATCTCATATAAAGGGGTCATCGATCCGGTCACTCAAAGCGATTTGCAAAGTCAGGAACTGATTATCCGCGAAATCCGGAAACACTTTTCCGACCATCAGATTATGGCCGAAGAGCAGGCTACCCCCAGAACCCTAACCTCAAGACCGGGGCCTTGGTGGATTATCGACCCCTTGGACGGCACCGTAAATTTTGCCCATGGCTTCCCGATGTTTGCGGTGTCGATTGCCTTTGAACAGGAGGGCGTGCTCCAGTATGGCGTGGTTTACGATCCGCTGCGGGAAGAGCTTTTTGAAGCCCGGGCCGGTCAAGGGGCCTGGCTGAGCGGCCAACCCATCCGGGTATCGGATATTGCCGAAATGAACAAGGCGCTGTTGGCCACCGGCTTTCCTTACGACGTCCGACAGCGCCTCGATGAGACCCTGCGCCGCTTCGGTCAGATCGTAGCCCGGGCCCAGGGGGTGCGGCGGGCCGGATCCGCGGCCCTGGACCTGTGCTACCTGGCAGCCGGTCGCTTTGATGGGTTCTGGGAGGAAAATTTAAAGCCCTGGGACACCGCGGCCGCGGCGTTAGTGGTTACCGAAGCCGGGGGTCAACTGTCCACCTTTAGCGGCAACCCCTTCCAGATCACCGCTCCCAACGTCATGGCCAGCAATGGCCTGCTGCATTCCCAGATCCTGGAAGGCTTGCGGCTCTGATCCCGCTTAAGTTAGACAGGTCCCAGACCGATATCAGGAACCTTACCGGGAACCGGGCGCAAGCTTGACAGTTTTAGTTAATCCAGGTATTTTTAAAGTGTTAATTAGGAGATAGGGCGATTAGCAGGGCCATCTGGGCAGGGCTGACAGGATCAACCAGGAAGCTTATCCTGGGGTTGGCTACAGTAGGGGGAATGGGTTATCTTCCCTTAATGCCCGGCACCTGTGGTTCGGTGGCCGCGCTGCCCTTGTGGTGGTTCCTGGCCGGATTGCCCCCGATCAAATATGGGTTAGTGCTGGGAGGTGTGCTGATCTTGAGTATCTGGGTGGCCGGGCGGGCCGAATTCTACCTGGGTCAGAGTGATGCCCCGGCCATTGTCATCGATGAGGTAGTCGGACTGTTAATCACCCTGGCAGGCTGTCCCCGTCACTGGGGCTGGATGCTGGGGGGCCTGCTGTTGTTCCGAGTAATGGATATTTGGAAGCCCTTTCCTATTGATCTTATTAATTCCCAAGTTAAGGGCGGCGTCGGGATAGTGCTGGATGATGTCCTGGCCGGAATCTATGCCTGGATCGTGCTAGCGCTGTTGGCGCGGCTCCTGAAATTAATTTGATAAGCATGCACGGAGAAATTATTGCCACCGGCACTGAGTTAATCAGTGGTCGAGTCACCGATACCAACTCCCCCTACGCCGCGGCCCGGCTCCATGATGCCGGTCTGGTACTGCAATGCATCACTATCCTGGGGGATGAGGTGGCCCTGTTTCAGGAGACTCTACACCAGGCGTTGCAACGCTCGCAATTTATTATTATTACCGGCGGGCTGGGGCCAACCGAAGATGACATTACCGTCGCCGCCGCGGCCCAAACCTTAAATCTCCCCTTACGTCTGGATGATTACCTGCTGCAGCGCATTAAGGATTGCCTCAAGGTGCGGGGCTTGCCTTGGGAAGAGCGTTATGGCCGCCTGGCCCTGGTACCGGAAGGCGCGGTAATTTTGGATCCAGGCGGGACCGCCTGCGGGTTTTCCTTAAAATATGGGAATACCTGGCTCTACTTTTTACCCGGGGTGCCGGAGCAGATGCAGATGTTGTTCGACCTCTTTGTCCTGCCTCCCCTGCTTAGTCTGGCCTCGGGCGGACAGAGTGTCTGTCAACGGACCTTAAGAATGTTTGGCCTGACCGAAACCCAATTAGAGGTCCTGCTCGATAAGATTTGCAAAGATAATCCAATGGTTAGCGTCGGCTTATACCCTAATTTTCCGGAAAACCATCTGTGCCTGACCATACGCGGACCCGAACCGCGGGTTCTAGAGGCCACCTTAGACCGACTGACCCAAGATTTGGCTGAAGCCGCTGGAGATGCCCTGTTGGGGACTGATGCCGTTACCCTGGAAGAACTGGTGGGTAAAAAACTGCGCGCCCAGCGTCTCACCCTGGCGGTAGCCGAGTCCTGCAGCGGCGGCCTGATCAGTCACCGGCTTACCAATGTACCGGGGGCCTCGGATTATTTCATGGGCGGCGTGGTAACCTACAGCAATCAGGCCAAAATGGAACTGCTTCAGGTCCCCCCGGAAACCCTGGACCACTATGGCGCGGTGAGCGCGGAAACCGCCCGGGCCATGGCCCTGGGAGTTAAAGAGCTGTTTCACACCCCGGTGGCCTTGGCGGTGACCGGGATTGCCGGGCCAAGCGGGGGTAGCCCCGAAAAGCCGGTCGGTACGGTTTATATCGGCCTGGGTTTGCCAGATCAGGTTCAGACCCGGCACTGCCTGTTCCATGGCAACCGGGAGCAGATCAAAACCTTGACCGCCCAGACCGCCCTCGATTGGCTGCGACGGGAGTTACAGCATGATTCGCACCTTTCTGGCCATTGATTTGCCTGGCAGTCACCAGAAAGGCTTGACCCAGGTCCAGAAACAACTGAAACAAAGCAATGCCGACGTGCGCTGGGTGCCGGTAGGCAACATTCATCTGACCCTGAAATTCTTCGGCAACGTTAAAGAGTCCGAGGTCCAGACCATCGGCGCCGCTACCGCCGCGGTAGCCCGCCAGTTTCCGCCTTTTGACCTGCAAGTGGCCGGTGCCGGGGCCTTTCCCAGCATTAAAAGCCCACGGGTCATCTGGCTGGGCATCCGCGGCCAGACCGAGGTCTTGAGCCAACTATACTATGGTCTGGAGCAGGCCTTTGCGACCCTGGGATATCTCCCCGAGAACCGCAGATTCAATCCCCATCTGACCCTGGGCCGGGTGCGGTCGCCCCGCCACCGGGAAAAGTTGAGTCAGATGTTCGAAACCTTGATCTCACCCACCTTTCCGGTGTTTCGGGTCAGCAACTTAATCTTATTTCGCAGCACCTTGACCCCCCAAGGGGCAATCTATACGCCTTTGCAAATCCTGCCCTTGGGCACAGAAACCCAGACCCAGAGGAAATGAACTTGGTTTACCAGCGGCCAAACTACAAAAAAAATAGTGGTATATTATTCAGAAAAAAACAGGTAAGTTTGCCTTTAGCCGAAAAATTTTGGCCCTACTGAAACTAACTCCAACATTAGAGGACTATTATATGACCACCACATCATCCCCGGATAAAGCCAAGGCCCTGGAGCAGGCCCTGGGCCAGATCGAGAGGCAATACGGCCGCGGCTCCATCATGCGCCTGGGGGCGGAAGAAAAACTGGCCGACATCGCGGTGATCTCTACCGGGGCGCTATCGCTGGACCTGGCCCTGGGCATCGGCGGCATCCCCCGGGGTCGGGTAGTGGAGATCTTTGGGCCGGAGTCCTCCGGAAAGACCACCCTGGCCCTGCACATCATTGCCGAGGCCCAGCGGGAGGGCGGTTTGGCCGCCTTTATCGACGCCGAACATGCCCTGGACCTGAACTATGCCCGCCGCTTGGGGGTGAAGCCCGAGGATCTGCTCATTTCCCAACCCGATACCGGTGAACAGGCCCTGGAAATCGCCGAGATTCTGGTGCGCTCCAACGCCCTGGATATCGCGGTGGTCGATTCCGTGGCGGCCTTGGTGCCGCGCTCCGAGATTGAAGGCGATATGGGTGACCCCCAGATGGGCTCCCAGGCCCGGCTGATGTCGCAGGCCTTACGCAAACTCACCGCGGCGATCAGCAAATCCCTTACGTCAGTAATATTCATCAACCAGATCCGCATAAAAATCGGCCAATTATTCGGCAACCCGGAGACTACCGCCGGCGGCAATGCCTTAAAATTCTACGCCTCCCAACGCCTGGATATTCGCAAAGGCACGCCTATCAAGGATGGGCATGAGATTATCGGCAACCGCACAAAGGTGCGGGTGGTCAAGAACAAACTGTCCCCGCCCTTTCGCGAAGCCGAATTTGACGTCATCTTCGGCCAGGGCATTTCCAAAGAGGGTGATATTCTGGATCTGGCGACCAACCTGGAAATCATCAAAAAAAGCGGCGCCTGGTACAGTTTTGCCGAGGAGCGTATCGGCCAGGGGCGGGAGAATGCCAAACTTTATCTGCGCGACCACCCTGACCTGATGGGCCAGCTCGAAGACCAGATCCGGGAAACTTACCGGCTGGGCCGCAAGCAAGCACCCCCGCCCATCCCTGAGACGGAGGAAACGTCATGACCGGGCAAGAGATTCGTGAAAAATTCCTGGCTTATTTTGAATCCCAGGGCCATACCCGGGTGCCCAGCTCGCCCCTGATCCCGGCGGATGACCCTACCCTGCTGTTTACCAATGCCGGGATGGTGCAATTTAAGCGGGTCTTTTTAGGGGAGGAGAGCCGTCCCTACCGCCGCGCCGCCAGTTCCCAGAAATGCGTCCGCGCCGGGGGCAAACACAATGACCTGGAAAACGTCGGCAAGACAGCCCGACACCATACTTTTTTTGAAATGTTGGGGAACTTCTCCTTTGGCGACTACTTCAAGGAAGGGGCCATTGAAATGGCCTGGGAGTTGTTGACCCAGCATTTTCAACTGCCGCCGGACAAGCTCTGGGTCACGGTCTATTATCAGGACGAGGAGGCCGCCGACCTCTGGCACCGGCTCATAGGCTTGCCCCAGGACCGCATCGTGCCTTTAGGGGAGAAAGATAATTTCTGGGCCATGGGAGATACCGGCCCCTGCGGGCCGTGCTCCGAGGTCATCATCGACCAGGGCGAGGCCTTGGCCTGCGGCCCCGATTGCGGGATTGGCCGCTGCGACTGCGACCGCTATCTGGAGATTTGGAATCTGGTGTTTATGCAGTTCAACCGGGATGAGACCGGCCAGCTGACCCCCTTGCCCAAACCCAGCATCGACACTGGCATGGGCCTGGAGCGGCTCAGCGCCGTGATTCAGGGGGTGCAAAGCAACTTCGACACCGACCTGATCCGGCCCATCATTGCCCGCATTGAAGACCTGGCGGGCCTCCCGTATGGTCAGGATAAGGCCCGTAATGTTGCCTTCCGGGTGATCGCCGATCACTGTCGGGCCATTACATTTCTGATCGCTGACGGGGTGCTGCCCAGCAACGAGGGCCGGGGTTATGTGCTGCGTCGCATTCTGCGCCGGGCGGTGCGCTTTGGCCGCCTTTTGGGTTTCCGGGAACCCTTCCTGGCCCCGGTCGGCCATCGGGTCATCGACCTGATGGGGCCGCATTATCCCGAACTCACCAGCGCCCAGCCGTTCATTGATCAGGTGGTCAACAACGAAGAGGAACGCTTTGCCGAAACCCTTGACCACGGCCTTAAACTCTTGACCGAGAACCTGGACACGGTCCGGGCCCAGGGCGCTCAGGTCCTGCCCGGCGAGGTCATTTTCAAGCTCTACGATACCTATGGCTTCCCGCTCGACCTGGTCATGGACGTGGTCCAGGAGCAGGGGGTGGAATTGGACCTGGAAGGTTTCCAGGACCATATGAAACGCCAGCGCGAGGCCTCCCGCCAGGCCTGGAAAGGCGGCCTGCCCGAGGAAATTCCGCCGAGCTACCGCGAGTTAGCACAGTTGCCCGCCACCCAATTTGTGGGTTATGGCCAACTGGCCGCCGAATCCCCGGTGGTGGCGATTATCCGGGGGGAGAAGGCCGTAACCGAGGCTCAGGCGGACGACCAGGTGGAAATTGTTACCGAAGCCACGCCGTTTTATGGCGAATCCGGCGGCCAGGTCGGGGATACTGGCTTGATCACCGCACCAGGCCTAAAGATTACCGTAACCAATACCCAGAAATTGCCCAATGATCTGTTCCTCCATCAGGGCCGGATTGAGGCCGGCCGGGTCCGGGTCGGCGATCCGGTCCATCTCGAGGTGGACGCGGCCCGGCGCCAGCAGATTGCCCGCCACCATACCGCCACCCACATGTTGCATGCGGTGCTGCGCCGCCGTCTGGGCGAACACGTCAAACAGGCCGGGTCGCTGGTCACCCCGGAGCGCTTGCGCTTTGATTTTACACACTTTTCCGGGTTGAGCGCCGAAGAGTTGGCCCAAATTGAGCTCGACCTCAATCAGCAGGTCCAGGAAGACCTGCCGGTCAGCGTTTCCCTGGTGCCCATGGCCGAGGCCCTGATGAGCGGGGTCATGGCCCTGTTTGAAGAGAAATATGGGGATACGGTGCGCCTGGTGGCCATCCCCGAGCTGAGCCAGGAACTGTGCGGCGGTACCCATGTGAACCGCACCGGCGAAGTGGGGCTGATCAAGATCGTCGCCGAATCGAGCGTCGCCACCGGCATCCGCCGCATTGAGGCGGTCTGCGGCAGCGCCGCCCTAAAACTGGTGCAACAGGAAAGCCAGGAACTGCAGGCCGTAGCCCAGCGGCTCAAAGTGGGGCGGGGCGAGATCGTCGCCCGGCTCGACAAGCTCATGCAGCACCAGAAGGATTTGGAGCGGCAGATCGAGGCCTTGCAGGGCAAACTGGCCGCGGCTCGCACGGGCGACTTGCTCGATCAGGTCCGCCCGGTGGACGGCATCCCGGTCCTGGCCCTGGAGGTGGAAGTGACCGACCCCAAGGGCCTGCGGGATTACGCCGATAAACTCAAAGACCGCTTAAAGAGCGGCATCATTGTGCTCGGGAGCCAAGCCGCGGACAAGGCCATGCTGATCGCCGTGGTCAGCAAAGACCTGACCCCGCGCTTTAATGCCAATCAGATCATCAAAGAACTGGCCGCAGTGGTCGGCGGCAGCGGCGGCGGCCGCCCCGACATGGCCCAGGCCGGCGGCCCCGACAAGGACAAGGTCCCCGTCGCCTTAGAGCAGGCCTACGACATCATCGCCCGGAAAGGGCGTTAAGCTTGATTTTCGGGAGAGGGGGCCAGAGGTCGCGGCCCCCTGCCCCCTTATTTGTTACGATCGTTAAACTCAGTTTTTTAACCTCGTGTCCAAGTTGTACTTGGCAACGAAGTAATGTGAGAAAGACCTTTCCCGTCCCCGGCCATTTTGCGATATAATGTATTTATGTCGGAAGGGCCGTCTGAGAAAATCACCCCCATGCTGCGCCAGTATCTGGAGGTCAAGAGCCAGCACCAGGATGCGCTGCTGTTGTTCCAGATGGGCGACTTTTTTGAAGTGTTCTTTGATGATGCCCGTCAGGTAGCCCAGGCCCTGAATATCGCCCTGACCAGCCGCAGCCGGGCCGAGGAAGAGCCCATCCCCATGGCCGGGTTTCCCTGCCACGCGGCTGAAGGCTATATCTCCCGCCTGTTGGATCAGGGTTTTCGGGTAGTCATCTGTGAACAGGTGGAGGATCCGCGCCAGGCCAAGGGGCTGGTGCGACGCCAGGTCACCCGCATCCTGACCCGGGGGGTGATTGTTGACCCCGCTAACCTGGCGGCCTGCGAGGCCAACTATCTGGCCGCGGTTACCTGGAACCAGAAATCCTGGGGCCTGGCCTACTTAGACCTTTCCACCGGCGACTTTCGGGTTGCCGAGGGGCGGGATCGACAGCTCTTGTGGGAGGAACTCGGAAAGCGGCGGCCGGTGGAACTGTTGCTGCCGGATTTTCTGGAGGCCGAAGACCTGAATAGTTATCTGCCTGAAGGGCCGCAAAGTCCCAGTATTCGTTACCTGAGCGCCGAGGCCTTTGAAATTAAAGCTGCCACTCAAAGACTGACCCGGCAATTGGGCACGCTGTTCTTGGATGGCTTTGGAATGGCCGATTATACCCTGGGGCTGATGGCCGCCGGGGCCACGCTCTACTATCTGGAAGAGACCCAGAATACCACGCCGCGGCATATTATCCGCCTTATCCCCGAAGCCCTTGATGATTATTTAGGCCTGGATGAGGCCACCCTGCGCAACCTGGAAATCTTTGAGACCTCCCGGACCCGCAGCCGCCAGGGTTCCCTGCTCGATCTGTTGGACGCGACCTTGACCGCCATGGGCGGCCGCAAGCTGGCCCACTGGCTGCGCTACCCCTTGCGTAAGATCGACGACATTCAGGCCAGACTTGACGCCGTAGGGTTTTTCAAGAAAAATAGCAGCTTACGGCAGCAATGGCGGCAGGCGTTAAAAGGCATGGCCGATCTGGAGCGCCTGACCGCGCGGGTTGCCTTGGAGCAGGCCACGCCCCGCGACCTGGTGGCTCTGAAAAATTCTTTGGCCTTGTTGCCAGCGCTAAAGGCCATCTTAACCGGCGATTTGCCTGCCTTGCTGGCCGCCACCCAGGCGCAACTGGAGGACCTGCAGGATATCTATCAGTTGCTTTATCAGGCCCTGGTGGCCGACCCGCCGTTAGCCATCAAAGACGGCGGCATTATCCGGGAAGGCTATCACCCGGAATTGGATGAATTGCTGGCCCTCAGTCGCCAGGGCAAGGACTGGATTGCCCGCCTGGAAGCCCAGGAACGGCAACGCACCGGCATCAATTCCCTCAAGGTTCGTTATAATAAGGTATTCGGCTATTATCTGGAGGTATCGCGGGCCAACCTGCATCTGGTGCCCGCGGATTATATCCGCAAGCAGACCCTGGTCAACGCCGAACGCTTTATTACTGCGGATCTAAAGGACTACGAAACCCGGGTCTTGGGCGCGGAGGAGGCCCGGGGACAACTGGAAATGCAACTTTTTAAAGAAGTCCGGCATCGGGTCGGGGCCGAGTCCGGGCGTTTGAAGACAGTGGCGGAGGCGGTGGCCACCCTGGATGTCCTGGCCGCCCTGGCCGAGATGGCCAGTCAGTATCAATATACCTGCCCGCGGCTGCAAGAGACGCCGGGCTTAAGCATCCGCCAGGGCCGACATCCGGTTATTGAACGACATCTGCCTACCGGGGCCTTTATTCCTAATGACATTGTGCTCGATGGGCAGGCCCAGGTGCTGATCATTACCGGTCCCAACATGGCCGGTAAATCGACTATCCTGCGTCAGGTTGCCCTGATCAGCCTGCTGGCTCAGGTAGGGAGTTTTGTCCCTGCCGCGGACGCGGTGCTGGGGGTGGTAGATCGCATCTTCACCCGCGTAGGAGCGGTGGACGATATTGGCCGCGGGCAGAGCACTTTTTTGGTAGAAATGCACGAAACCGCCAACATTTTGCACCAGGCCACGCCCCGCAGCCTGGTCATCCTGGACGAGATTGGCCGCGGCACCAGCACCTTCGATGGCTTAGCACTGGCCTGGGCCGTGGCCGAACATCTGCACGATTTTGCCGGGGTAGGAGTAATGACCCTGTTTGCCACCCATTATCATGAATTGACCGCCTTAAGCCGCCTCAAATCCCGGGTGCAGAATTTACATGTCGCAGTGGTGGAAGGTGATGGCCAAATCGTCTTCCTGCACCACTTACGACCGGGGGCAGCCAATAAGAGTTACGGCATCCAGGTGGCCCGCCTGGCCGGAGTGCCGGAGGGGGTGATTGACCGGGCCCAGGAGGTGCTGGAAAATATCGAGGCCGGGACCCTGGATCAGTTGGGCTTCCCCCGTCTGGCCCGGCCGCGGCGCCGCGCCGCGGCCCCGGCTGCCGGGCAACTGGGGCTGTTCAGCAGCTGTGGACCGGGAACGGCATCGGGAAATCCGGTAGATCCATAAGGGATATTTCTATATCGTCATGTTTTGACGAGCAAGTTTTTCATCAGGGGGTTGATTTACTCTTGACAAACCTGGCCCGACAAGGATAAATAGAAAATAGAGCGGGAATAACTCAGTGGTAGAGTGCAACCTTGCCAAGGTTGAAGTCGCGGGTTCGAATCCCGTTTCCCGCTCCATTTTTTTTGGGCGGCATAGCCAAGTGGCAAGGCAGCGGTCTGCAAAACCGTTATTCTCCGGTTCGAATCCGGATGCCGCCTCCAGAAAGTTAATAAGCTTACCACGTTTTCCTTCGCTTTCGGTTCCTTGCCAACGCATGCCAGGATGACAGCTCGCGGTGGTCCAAGACCATGCTCAGATACCGCTAAACTTATGGCATTTCAGATAAAGAGGAGTATTATTCTTAATGAAAAAGCTGGTTTTGCTTCGCCATGGCGAAAGCGTCTGGAACAAAGAGAACCGCTTCACCGGCTGGATTGACGTCGGCCTCTCCGAAAAGGGGACCGCCGAGGCCATCGAGTCCGGCCAGGTTCTGGCGCGGGAAGGCTTGGTCTTTGATATCGCTTTTACTTCGGTCCTCAAACGGGCCATCAAGACCCTGTGGCTGGCCCTGGAGGAGATGGACCTGATGTGGATTCCGATCCGCCATAGCTGGCGCTTGAATGAGCGTCATTATGGCGGCTTACAGGGTCTTAACAAGACCGAGACGGTGGCAAAACACGGCATGGAGCAGGTCCAGATCTGGCGGCGCAGTTATGATGTCCCGCCGCCGCCGCTCAGCGTCGATGATCCTTATTATCCCGGCAAAGACCCGCGTTATGCTCAGGTGCCCGCCGCTGAACTACCTCTGACCGAGTGTCTGAAAGACGTGGTGGTCCGCTTTTTGCCTTACTGGCACGAAACCATCGCCCCGGCGGTAAAAAGCGGCCAACGGGTAATCATCGCCGCGCATGGCAACAGCCTCCGGGCCCTGGTCAAATACCTGGACCAGGTGCCCGATGAGGAAATCGTCGGCCTCAATATCCCTACCGGTATTCCTTTGGTATATGAGCTGAATGACGATCTGACTCCCAGCCGGCATTACTATCTGGGAGACCCGGAGAAGGTTCAAGCGGCCATCAAATCCGTAGCGGACCAATTGAAGAAAGAGAAGTAAAGCAGGGTCTATTTTATCTGGATGTGAAGATCGGCGTAAAACCGTTCAAAATCAAAATATTGGCTTAATAATTGTTGAATGCAGGCCATTTTGTGCGGTTGCTGGAACGGCATCCGCCCGAAATATTGTTCCAAGATTTCGACCACGCTCAGGGTGTCGGGCCGGGCGAGAAGCAAAGGCACACCCAGTTCTTCGGCCCGGCTTAAAATTACCGGACTGGGTTGGATGTGACCGGTGAGGATGATACAACGGGTCGAAGTCTCGAGCGCGGCCAACTGAATATCGGCGCGGTCGCCGCCGGTAATCACCGCCTTGCGGGGCTGGCGGCGGAAATACGACAGGGCCGCGTCTACACTCATGGCCCCGACCAGGAAATTTTCCACCAAATCCTCACCGTGGTCGGCAGAATTCAACACCTCAGCCCCCAAAAACTCGGCAATTTCATTGACGGTCAGGGCTATCAGCAAGCGTTCCTGCGGCAAGGCGGCATAGACCTTTAGCCGACGGCTATCCAAAAAGGGTATTACGGAATGCTCCACAAATTCCCGCTGGGCCGGCGGCACCTCGTTGATCACCGACCCTAAAAAACTGGCACCGAACTGGACCTTGGCAGCCAGCAAGTCATTGAGCGCTAGTTCATCAGTATATTTTATCAGCACCAGGACCTGGGCATTGAGTCGGGCAGCCAGGGCCTGGGGCGGTAGATCAAGAAGCAAGCCCTCGGTCAGGGTCCCGGCACCTTCAATCAGCAATAGATCTTTATCCTGCCCCACCTGGACGAAGGCCCGTTCAATTTGCTCCGCGTAGTTATTGGGTTTACCGGCCAGGGCCTCTTCCAGGGCCGCGGCATCGAGGACCACCGGCGCTAATAGCTCCAAAGGTTCGGCAAGATCAAGGGCGGTACGCATAAAACTGGCGTCCTTACGAAGGGCCTCGCCGCTGACCCCCCGATCCGCCACCACCAGGGGTTGAAAATACCCCACCCGCAATCCATCCTGTTTAAGACGGGTCGCCAGCCCGTAGCTTAGGGCGGTTTTGCCAATAGCCACCGCAGTGGAGGTCAGGTAAAGGACATGCATGGTTATCTCCGATTGATGGCCAGGACTCAGTTGCTGGCCTGCGGTTAAGGTTGACGTTTGCTACTCCGGGGTGATCACCATTCGCACATCCACCGCCACCGCGCCCTGTTCATGGACCACCAGGGGATTGATATCGAGTTCGACAATCTCCGGGAATTCGTGGACCAGTTGCGATACCCGCAGCAAGGCCTGGCAGATTGCGTCTCTATCTGGGGGCTGTTCTCCCCGCACGCCGCGCAACAGGGGGGCGCTGTGAATTTCGTTGATCATCGCCTGGGCTTCGGCTTCGCTGATCGGCGCAATGCGAAATACCACGTCTTTTAGCACTTCGACATAGATGCCGCCCAGGCCAAACATCAATAGCGGCCCGAATTGCGGGTCGCGACTCATGCCGATAATCACTTCGCGGCCAGGGGTCACCATTTCCTGAATCGTCGCTCCCCACACCTGAGCGCCGGGCGCAAAACGATGGGCCCGCGCCGTAATCAAATCAAAGGCACCTCGGGCCTCGAGGTCATTGTTGATGCCGACCCGGACGCCGCCCAGGTCGGATTTATGTAAAATTTCCGGCGAGGCAACTTTGAACACCACCGGGTAGCCGATTAATCGGGCCAGGGCTACCGCCTCTTCCCGATTACGGGCCAGTTCGGCCTTCGGAACCTTGAGTCCGATGGCCGCAGCGATATCATGGCTTTCAGTTTCGGCCAGCGCCACCCGACCATCATTGCGCACTTGGGCAAAAATCTGCCGCAGGCGGTCGTCATCAAAGGCAAACCGCGGCGGCTGGACCAAGGGCCGCTCCAGCCATTGTCGATACTGCCACATAGCCTGCAAGGCTTCGATGGCGCGCTCGGGAAAGGCATAATTAGGAATGCCGTGTTCTTGCAATATGCTGATGCCCGCTTTGACATGCGCCTCCCCCATGAAACAGGCCAGCACCGGTTTCGGAGTCAGGGGTAAATCAATCGAAACCGCCGCGGGCGATTGGTTAGAAGTGGGCGACTCCTTTTCAGCGCGGTTCATCTCCGCCACCACCCGGGCCACGACCTGAGCGGTTTCTTCCACCCGGGTAAGTTTTTGTGGGGTCAGGATAACCACTACACTGTCCACGTTGGCATCGGCCAGGGCCAGGCGCAAGGCCATATCGTAACTATCTTCAAAGGCATCGCCGCGCACGTCGATAGGGTTCAGGGCACTGGCGATATCCGGAATAAGTGCGCGGAGCCGATTGATGGTCGCCGCGGCCAGATTGGCGACCTGCAAGCCGGCCCGTTCCGCGGCATCCGTAGCCAGGATGCCAGGACCGCCGGCATTGGTGAGAATGGCCAGGCGGTTGCCAGCGACAAGCGGCTGATAAGCAAAGGCCAGGGAATAATCAAAGAGTCGCTCTACGGACGCGGCATGAATTACCCCAGCCTGTTTAAAGGCGGTGTCGTAAGCCTGCTCTGATCCCGCCAAGGAGCCGGTATGCGACGACACCGCCCGGGTGCCGGCGGCGGTGGTGCCACTCTTAATCGCAATGATCGGGGTGCCCTGCTGCCGCGTCACCTGGCGGCAAAGAGCCATAAATTCGGCGCCATCACGGATATCTTCCAGATAGGCCAGAATGACCTTGGAGTGCGGATCCTCGCCCCAGGCCCGGATAAAATCGATTTCGGTCAGATCGGCCTTATTGCCCAGGCTGACAAAGCGGGAGAAGCCAATGCCTTCGGCACAGGCCCAATCCAATACGGCTTGGGCCAACGCACCGCTCTGACTCATAAAGGCGATGTGGCCGGGAAGCGGCATGCCCCCGGCAAACGAGGCATTCAGGGGAATGATGGTGTCGATGATGCCCATGCAGTTGGGACCGAGCAGGCGCAGAGTATATTGGCGAGCAGTTTCCACCAGCAAGCGCTCATTTTTCCGTCCTTCGCCACCGATTTCGCCAAAACCGGCGGTGATAACGATAACCCCCGGCACCCCTTTTTGGCCGCATTCTGCCAACACCGCGACGACCTGGGAAGCCGGGATGGCGATCACCGCCAAATCTACCTCATCCGGCACATCATTTATCGAGGCATAGGATTTGAGGCCCAGAATCTCCGGCGATTTAGGATTGATCGGATAAATCTGCCCCTTGAAACCACAATGTTGGAGATTATCAACCAAGGCATAGCCGATCTTCTCGGAATCACGCGAGGCGCCGATAACCGCCACCGCCCGGGGATGGAAAAATGCCTCTAACGATGAGCTCATAGCCCCCGATTATACACTCAATATTTCCTTTTGGAAAGGGCTTAGGCCGTTTAATTATCTACTGGACAACCACGAGGCCCATGCATATACTAACGGCTAGTTGTCCAGCCTTTTTCGAGTTTTTTAAACCTACCTTTGGAACCACATAAATTAAGAGTCTTGTGGACTCTTCCCGAGGAGGAAGCATGAGCCTGACAAGATTGCTTATTTTAATATTGGCAGGCCTGGCTCTTGTTGCCGCATCTGTATCGCCGACGGCCGCTCAGGTTGGCGCCCCATCCCAGGTAAAACTGACTCTGCTACCGGCCCAGGTGCCGGCGGGCGGCCTGCTGGTAGTAACCAGCAACCAGGATCGAACCTTTGATCTTCAGGCCAGTAATAATGAAGTTATCTTTCTGGTGGGTAAGGATAAGCAAGAAGTCGCCAAGGCCCGGGTCGTCAGTCCCGATGGACGCACCATTGTGGTCACCGTACCCAGTCCGGCAAAATCCGGGGAAATAACGATTAAGAGCAGGGGCCGGGAAATCGGCCAGGCAGGCTTGACCTTAACCGAACCCCCTGCGGGTAATTGGCTCTATATCGTCATGGCCTGGTTTCCGATAATGTTTTTTGCGATCATCCTGATCTGGCTGGCCCGTTCCTTACGCAAAGATCCAGGATGGAAACTGGGTGAAGCCCTCTCCGAGCATCTGGAAGAAAAAATCCTGCTTCGGGACGCCAATAACCAGCCGATCTTTAAAACCGGAACCCAAGAGCCGATCTATGAAGTCAGATACAAATTTGCCAGTAGTTCCAGCCGGGTGATTGCCTTTATTGGCCTGTTTGCCATCATTACCGGGATTTTCGCCATCCTGATCCCGGCCACTTATTGGTTTGCCCGGACTCAGGAAGTTCCCGAACTGGGACCCTTTTCCACCTTCCTGATCGCTCAGGCCGGGATCTTTACGCCTTATATTGCTAATAAAGTCTTTTCGGCGGTCAGGCCTCCAAGCTCATGAGCCTGACGGCTATCGGCATTATCAAATTTGTTTAACCTGGGAAGGTGATAAGAATTGCCTGAACGGAGAAAAACCACGATGGATGAACGGTCCCGGCAATTAGTAGCCAGTAATATTTTCGAGGGTCTGCAAGAGGGATTACTGCTGATTGGTCCGGAAGGGGTAATTATTTACCTTAACCCGGCCGCGGAACGGATCCTGGGATTTGCCCGCCACGAAGTCCAGGATAAAAGTTGGGGTGAAATCTTGCTGCAATACCCTCAAAATGACGATTTCAATCAGGCTATTCTAGATATTGCCCAGAACCGGGAGGTGCGGGCCTATAAAGAAGTTCCTTACCTCTGTCCCGACGGGAATCAGAGACATTTGCTCCTCATTACCTCCTATCTTGAAGACCCGGATCACCCCGGCCAGGTGCTGGCCGCAACGGTGTTGATTCACGATCAGTCAGAGCTTTGCGCCCTACGGGAGCAGGAACGGAAACTGGGGGAAGAAATGAGACGTCTTTACAATTTGCGCCTCATGACTTTAACCCGCATTTCCCAGGGAGTGGCTCATGAATTGCGCAATCCGGTAATGACTATAGGTGGTTTTGCCCACCGCCTGGCCCGCAAGCTGCCCAGCGATGAGCAATGGCAATCATATCTCCAGCAGATCCTCGACAGCACCAAGCGTTTGGAAAAATTGGTGGAAAAGGTCCAAGAGTTCTGTGACTTACCCGAACCGGTGTTTCTGCCCGAGGAAGTCGTCGAAGTGGTGACCGAGGCCGTCGAGCCTTTTGCGGAGTTAGCTCGAAGCCAGGGAGTCAGGCTGATTTTTGAAAATAACTTGCCATTGGATTATCAACACCGGCTAGATCGACGCCTGATCAGTCGGGCCTTGGCCAGCCTGATGCGCAACGCCTTGGAAGCCATGCCCCACGGTGGCACTTTGACCTTGCGCACCGGCTTAGGCAACCACTGGCTGATGATTGAAGTCATAGATACCGGCGGCGGCATCCGCTCTGAAGATCAGCCGTTTATCTTTAATCCCTTTTTCAGCACTAATCCCGCTAAGATTGGCATGGATTTAACCATTGCCGAGCGTATCCTGTGGGAACACCGGGGTAACATATTTCTGGAAAATTTGCCAGGACTGGGCGCCACCTTTGGACTTTTTCTGCCCGTAGAGACGCCTGCTTCCGGAAACACCAAAGTCACCTGAGAAACTAATCATGATCCGGAAAATCGCTATATTGCTCAGGAAGTCACGTTACCTGGTTCTAAGTCTGATAATGGCGACCCTGATCACCTGTACTCAGGCCCGGCCAGTTCAGGGTAACGAGCCAAACTACCGGTTTTTTCAGATCTATGAGTTGCCGGTGTTGATGCTGTGGGGAGGTCCAACCGAATCCGGACGCATTCATGGGAAGCTGTTTGGCGTCGAGATTCAGCGCTTGGTCCACCAAGTATTGGAAAAAAAGTTCTTAGGCCCGAACCCGCAAGCCCTCCGGGCCGAGATGCAGCGCTACCTGCAGGGCGGCCTGGCCCGCCTGCCCTCCAGCCTGGTAGCCGAACTTCAAGGGATAGCCCAGGGAGCCGGGGTCGGACTGGAAGATATTTATCTCCTCAATTTCTTTGCCGAAGCCATCCTTTATCCGGCCTGTACGTCCCTGGCAGTGGAAGCCGTCCGGTCCTCAAATGGCCACGAACTGATCGCCCACAATCTTGATTGGCCCCATCTGCAGGGCACGCCGGTAATCCTTTTGGCCTATGGCCCGCCGGGCAGTATTCCCTATGTCGCCCTGACCCTGCCCGGCATCCCTCTCCCTACCATGGGCCTTAATCAGGCCAGGCTGGGAATAGCCCTGAATAGCAGCTTCAGCGAGGAACCTTTGCCGACCAACGGCCAGTTTATTTTACCTCGCTTGCGTCAGGCCCTGGCCGAAGCCGAGAAACTTACCCGTCTACAGCGTCTGATTACCCAATGGCCCCGTTTCCACGCCTGGAACGTTTTGTTAGCCAGCGCCCCGGAGCACCGGCTGCTCTTACTGGAACTGGGACTGCAGCATTGGTCCAGTCGCCGACCCCAATATAATTTATTGATTAGCACTAATCATCTCATCACCCCGGCGCTGCGGCCCATTGCCCAACCGCCCGATGATAGCTCCCGGCGGCGTTACTACCGAATCCTCCACCTGGCTGGAAACAAACCCAAACTCTCAATCGCCGACCTGGAAGATATCCTGCTCGATGCCCAGGTCTGGGAAGATACGGTCTATTCCGCGGTTTGTGACTTAAATACTCTGCGGCTTTCGGTGTGCCCCAGTCACAGCCGCACCTATATCCCGGTGGATGTAAAGAAAATCCTGGAATCCTTTCCGAAACGCTAACTACCTGGTCGGCAAGCATGGTCAGCCTGCGTCGCGGTCAACCCCAAAAAGGAACTTGAGATTTCCAGTTGAGCGCAAATATCACAAGGTATCAAGGGGCCAGGCGCTTCAGGCCCTGGCGCAACAGCTCTTCCAGGGTCAGGGCAGCCCCTTGGGCCTGGACCTCGTTTAAGGCCTTTTCGGCAATGTTTTTGGAATAACCCAGATTGACTAGGGCGGATAAAGCATCCTGAAACAGACGTTCCTGGGGCGGCAGCACGGCCCGCGGCAAGGGCGGCCGCGCCGGATGAAGCTTATCTTTTAGTTCCAACAGGATGCGCTCGGCCGAGCGGCGGCCCACGCCGGGAATACTGGCCATCCGCTTGACATCGCCGCGGGCCAGCACTTCCGATAGTTCCTGGGGGTTGAAGCCCGATAAAATATTTAGGGCCGTACGAGGGCCGACCCGAGGAATGGTCAATAAGTTGAGGAAAATCTGTTTCTCTTCCAGGGTCTGAAAGCCAAATAATTGTAGGGCCTCGGCATGCATATAGGTATGAATCTGCAGGGTAACTAAAGCCGGCGGCTCGGGCAGGCCATAAAAGGTGGAAAGCGGGATAAAGACCTGATAGCCCACTCCCGCGACCTTGATGATCACCTGAGCTGAACCTTTTGAGGCTAATTCTCCTTCCAGCAGGGCAATCATACCGGACTCTGATCGCTGATGAGGCGCTGTTGCCGGTCATGAAACAGATGGCAGATGCTCAAGGCCAGGGCGTCGGCAGCGTTATGGTTGGTCACCGTCTGCCCTAAAAGTTGCTCTACCATCATCTTGACCTGGTCCTTGCTGGCCTGGCCGTAGCCCACCACCGCCTTTTTAAGCACCAGCGGCGAATATTCAAAGACCGGCACCCCGGCCTGCGCCGCCGCCAACATTACCACCCCCCGCACCTGCCCCAGCTTCAGGGCGCTCTGCACATTACGGGCCAAAAACACCTCTTCCACGGCCAGCGCTCCGGGCGGCTGCAGCTCCAGCAATTCCGTCAGTCGCTGATAGATCCGCAGCAAACGCTGACTCTGCGGCAGGCGACCCGGTAAATTGATCTGGCCGCTGTCTAGATGATATAAACATTCTTGGCGCTCGCCGACCAGACCGTAACCGGTAACCCTAGAGCCCGGATCAACTCCCAGCACGATCAGACTCACTCCAAGGCCTCGATGATTTGGTCCGGAATATCAAAATTAGCAAAGACGTGTTGCACGTCGTCGTGATCTTCCAGCATTTCCAGGAGCTTTAACACCTGCTCGGCGGCTTTTTGCTCTTCGATGCGCACTGTGCTTTTGGGATGCATCTGGACTTCGGCCAGCACATATGTAAATCCTTTATCTTCCAGGGCCTTTCTGACCGCCTCGAAATTGGTGGCCTCGGTAAGCACCTCGAATTCGCTTTCGCCGACCACAAGATCATCGGCCCCGGCCTCCAGGGCCGCCTCCAGCAGTTCGTCTTCGTCCACCGCAGCCTTATCAAAGACGATGACCCCTTTTTTATCAAACATCCAGGCCACGCATCCGGCCTCGCCCATGCTCCCTCCATATTTACTGAGCAGATAACGGACATCGGAAACCGTGCGGTTCTTATTATCGGTTAAACTTTCGACTAACAGGGCCACCCCGGCCGGCCCGTAGCCTTCATAGATAACCTCCTCGTAGGCACTGCCCTCCAGTTCGCCGGTGCCTTTCTTGATGGCCCGATCGATATTATCTTTTGGCATGTTCTCGGCCTTGGCGGCCTCTACCGCAGCCCGCAACCGGGGGTTGCCGCCCGGATCGCCACCCCCTAAACGGGCCGCCACAGTAATTTCCTTGATAAGTTTGCTAAAGATCTTCCCCCGCTTGGCGTCTTGGGCGCCCTTCTTCCGTTTGATCGTGCTCCACTTCGAATGTCCTGACATCTCGCCGCTGCCCTCCTTTCAATGGATTTTGACAATAATCATTAGTTCTTTTAAGGACCTGCCCCTATTACAGGAGCTGTTGCTGTTGCAGGTAGGCCATGGACCGTTGGGCATAGGTGGTGATAATGGTAATCATCCAGGTCAGATAGGCTTGGACGTCCTTTAGTTGCCCGTCCGCCACCCTCCCGGCCAGACCACTGAGGACGGTTTGGACCCGTAATAGTTCAGGGTCCTTAATCACCGACTGGCATAAGGACATCTCTTGCTCCAAGGCGCGCAGATAAACCTGATAAAGCTGGCGGGCCCCCGCGGCCTCCGGTTCCGGCAGGTGGATTGCCACCTCCAGAAGCTGGGAAGCCAGGATGAACCCTGCCTTGAGGCGATCGGCAAAATGAAACCCCAAAATCGCTGCGCGAGAATTAGCCGGAAAGGATTCTGTCATCTAGAA
>Ga0164318_10000265_pt1 | contig 37003 bp, 33 predicted proteins | sample GuaBasSedimGuay9_FD_113734 | JGI IMG/M metagenome (GOLD analysis project Ga0164318, IMG submission 113734) | Subseafloor sediment microbial communities from Guaymas Basin, Gulf of California, Mexico - Guay9, Core 4571-4, 0-3 cm | ecosystem: Environmental > Aquatic > Marine > Hydrothermal vents...
ATAGCAAAAATGACATTAATCGATTTGAAATTCAAAAGCCCTATGTAAAAATCAAAACCCGCTAAAATTAAGGGTTACAGAACATCCATTTACTGATTTTGTCATCAACGAGACAGTAGTGATTCAAATTACTTACTTAAATGTAAATGTGTAGACCTGACCCCTCATTAAAATGTATCGCAAAAAGATAAGAAATGATCCGAACCTTACGGCCTTTCAGAAGAAAGTCCTGCTGGCGGCCCTGGATATCCCCAGGGGGGAAGCGCGGTCTTACTCCTGGGTAGCGGAAAGAACAGGTTCTTCCCGGGCCTGCCGGGCTGTAGGGCAGGCTCTGGCGCTTAACCCTTATGCGCCGCATGTTCCCTGCCACAGGGTGATCTTATCTGACGGCTCGCTCGGCGGTTACTCGGGAGGAACGGCTAAAAAACGGCGGTTGCTCAGAAAAGAAGGCATCGTATTAAAGAAGTAGGGTAATTATGCGGCTGGTAGACACTCATTGCCATCTGGATTTTCCGGAGTACAAAGATGACCTGGAACAGGTCATCGAACGCGCGGAGGCCGCGGGAGTCGTTCGTATGATCGTTCCCGGGACGGATATGGCGAGCAGCGGGAAAGCCATAGGCCTGGCGGGGAAATATCCCGCGGTATTCGCTGCGGTCGGTATACATCCGCATGGAGCCGATAAAACAGACGCGGTGGGAGTATCGCGTCTCAGAGACCTGGCCGCGGGGAATGATAAGGTCGTCGCCATAGGGGAGATAGGCCTGGATTATTTCAGGCGTTATTCAAAGATCGAAAATCAGAAACGCGTTTTTCGTAACTGCCTGCGGACCGCCAGGGACCTTGACCTGCCGGTGGTACTCCACAACCGTGATGCCGGGGTGGATTTTTTGCGTATTCTTAAGGAAGCGGCCCCGGGCGTAAGAGGCGTCGTTCATTGTTTTTCCGCGGATACCGGCCTTCTCAAGCAGCTCCTGCAGCTGGAGATGTATGTTTCCTTTACGGGGAACATAACGTTCGGGAATGCCGGGGACCTGCGGGACGCGATAAAGCGCGTTCCCCTGGAGCGGCTGCTTCTGGAAACGGATTCGCCGTTCATGGCGCCCGCGCCTTTGAGAAGAAAAAGGAACGAACCGGGATATGTCCGCCATCTTCTGGATGTCTATGCGGGCATATACGGACTGACGCCGGAGGATATCGCGAGGATCACCACACATAACGCGAATCAGCTTTTCCGTCTCGGGATAGAGGAAAAGCCCATGGTGGCCTATCCCATAAGGGATTCCTTGTACCTCAATATTACCAACAGATGCACCAACAGGTGCACGTTCTGCACCCGCGAATACTCCAGTTACGTGAAGGGGCATAATCTCAGGCTGGATATGGAGCCGACGACAGGGGAGATAATCGGCGCCATGGGGGATATATCAGGATACAGGGAAGTGGTCTTTTGCGGTTACGGTGAGCCTACGCTGCGCCTGGAGACAGTAAAGAAGGTCGCTTCTTTTGTGAAAGAAAAAGGCGGCAGGGTGCGTCTGGTGACCAATGGTGAGGGGAATCTTATTAGCGGCCGGCATATCGCCGGCGGGTTAAAAGGCCTTCTTGACCGCGTTTCGGTAAGTCTGAACGCGGCGGAGGCTGCGGGGTATGACCGCCTGTGCCGTCCGGTCTTCGGAGAGGCCGCTTACAGCGCTATCCTGGATTTTATCAGGGAGTGCAAGAGTGAGGGGATAGAGGTCGAAGTAACGTGTCTGGATATGGCGGGCCAGGACACCGTTTCCGGATGCCGCCGGATAGCGGAAGAACTCGGGGTCGCGTTCCGTCTTAGACGCATGAACGTGGTCGGATAATATAAGGGGGCTGACCCCGGGGAATGGCAATATGAGAAAGATATCCGACATTATAAGGCACAACAGGCTGTATGCCGTTCTTCTTGTTTTTATTATCGGCATAAACCTCGTTGCGTTCATGGGATGGATGGCCGAAAGGGCCGGGGAAAAAGCAGAAACGACTGTTACAGGGGTGCCCGTTCAGGATGAGTTAGCCGCCGGGCAGCAGGTCCGGCCGGCGGAAAGAACGCTCTTTGACAGCGAGGATGTAAATGCCCGGCGGGCAAAACTGGAAGGCCTCCTCAGGGAAAATCCGCTTTTGTCCATAGTTCTTGGCGTCCTTAACCTGATGGCGCTTTATGTGATATTCGTCGGCTTGATCCTGGATATGTATTTCCTCATACGCTGGCTGCGGAAAGAGCCGGTCAGGATACGGGTCGTGCGTCAGGAAAAGCCGCGCTGGAGTGTGGCCGATGTTGTGCGTGTGGCAATAATATTTGTAGCTTGCAGTTACATATTCGTTATTTTGCAGGGTTCTGTGACGGAAATTTTTCCCGTTCTTTCCAGCGGGAATTTCCGTATGGTCTTCAATACGGCCGTAATGAGCGTGGTAGGCATCAGCGTTATTCTATATTTTATCGTCAGGAAATACGGACATGGGATAAACGCCATAGGCCTTAGTTTTAGGGGGTTTTTCCGTAACCTGCGCTACGCGTTCGTCGGTTATGTCGCGTTGATCCCTATCCTCTTTGCTATAATGCTGGCGATTTTTTTTGTGACGAAATGGCTGGGATATCATCCTCCCGTGCAGTCCATTGTGACGGTCTTTATAGAAGAAAAGGAGACCTCTGTTCTATGGTTCTCCGCGTTGTTCGTGGCTGTTTTTGGACCGGTCGCAGAAGAGATATTTTTTCGCGGTTTCATGTATACAGCTGTCAGGAAAAGGTGGGGTGTGTTCCGGGCCATGGTCGGCACATCCGCGGTATTTTCCTGTCTGCACACTCATGTCGTGGGATTTTTCCCCATAATGGCGCTTGGGCTGTTACTGGCGTACCTTTACGAAAAGACAGGTTCGCTTGCCGCTTCGATATCGGTGCATATAATGCATAACGTCGGGATGGTTATCCTGGTCTTTCTTGTAAGGTGCATTGGAACGTAAATACGCTTAAGAAGAGGAGAAGGCATGCCGCAGGGAACTATCAGATGGAGAAACAACCGGGTCGAGCTTATCGACCAGAGGCTTCTTCCGGGAAAGACGCGTTACGTGGCGTGCACCACGGATAAAGATATCCGGGACGCGATAAAGATGATGAAGATCAGGGGCGCGCCGGCAATAGGTATAGCCGGCGCTTACGGTGCGTATCTTGGTGTCCGTAAGAGCCGTGCGGCGGGGTTCAGAAAGTTCAAGCTGGAACTGGAGGGGACAATAAAGCGCCTGGCCGCTTCGCGTCCTACGGCCCGAAATCTTTTCTGGGCGCTGGAAAGGGTAAATGCCCTGGTGGATGAAAATAAGGCGAGGCCCGTCAGAGAGCTGAAACGGTTGATCCTTGAGGCGGCGAACGCCATACTTGAAGAGGACGGGAAAATATGCCGTTCCATGGGACAGCATGGAAAGCGACTGATCGCCAAAGGGGCCAGGGTCCTGACCCATTGCAATGCCGGGGGTCTGGCAACCGGCGGATACGGCACGGCTCTTGGAGTGATCATGGCCGCCGGGAAAAAGATCCGCCGGGTTTACGTTGATGAAACGCGTCCGCGTCTGCAGGGAGCGCGCCTGACAATGTGGGAACTCATGGCTGCCGGCATCCCGGCCGTGCTTATCTGTGACAATATGGCGGCTTCGCTCATGGCGAAAGCTGAGATCGATGCGGTCATAGTGGGAGCCGACCGTATCGCGGCCAATGGAGATACCGCGAACAAGATAGGGACATATAACCTGGGTGTACTGGCGCGTTATCATAAAGTGCCGTTTTATGTTGCCGCGCCTTTTTCCACATTCGATCTTTCGACGGCTGACGGCGCCGCGATCCCGATCGAGGAACGTTCGGCCATGGAGGTTAAAAAGGTCAACGGGAAATACATAACGCCGCGGAGCGCGGACGTGAAAAACCCCGCTTTTGACGTTACACCAGCGGGACTTATTTCGGCCATCATTACAGAACGCGGGATCATCAAAAAACCGGACAAACGGAAGATAACGAAAATGATCGGTCCGATCTTTTCGATGCGGGATCGGAAGTCCTGATTATTATGGTTGCAATTAAGGAGCTGACTTTGTGAAAGAGAGGTTTGGATTATTCCGGGATAATCCAAACCTCTTTCGCAGTGAGTAGAGCTGAACTATTACAAACGATGAGAGAATTAAAACTGATAGAAGAAATAAGAAAACGCGCCGGAAGCACCGGAAGAGGGGTGAAAGCCGGCATCGGGGATGACTGCGCCGTACTCAAGTATGACAGTAAGCGCTATCTTTTATGGGGCACTGACATGCTTGTGGAGGGGACGCATTTTCGGATCAAAGAAGCGTCTTACAGTAAGATCGGCCGGAAAGCTGTCGCGGTCAATATCAGCGATATCGCCGCTATGGGCGGGATCCCCAGGTATATTACGGTAACCATAGGGATCCCCGACAGGATGGGGCAGGCCGCGGTTCGTGATATTTATAAGGGGATATTCCGCATATGCAGGGATCACGATATCAAGGTCGTGGGGGGAGATACTAACCGGTCCGCCCGACTTATAATCGATGTCTCCATCATGGGTTTTGTCGAGAAAGAACGGCTGGTGAAGCGCTCCGGCGCGGGAGAGGGAGAAGTCGTATTGATCACCGGCCCTGTCAGGGACGGCAGGAAAGAACATCTTGATTTTGTGCCGCGGCTGAAAGAAGCGCGCTTCCTTTCGCGGCGCTGTAACGTGAGTTCCATGATAGATGTTTCGGACGGGATTGCCCTGGATATGGGCCGTATATGTTCAGAAAGCGGAGTGGGATGCAGGCTGTACGCCAATGCCATCCCCCTTTCAAAAGGCCTGGTGCTCAGGGATGCCCTCTATTTCGGGGAGAGTTTCGAACTGTTATTCACCATGGGGATAAATGATGCAAGGAAGTTGTTCCTGGACATAAGATCGCGCCGGAGAAGGCCGGAATATTTTGTCATAGGAGAAGTAACGCGGAAGAGTGAGGGTATGCATCTTATAGAGGAAGAAGGACAGCCGCGGCCGTTGAGGATGGAAGGATTCCGGCATTTATGAACGGGGGAAAGACCATAACAACTCATTCCCCGGAGGAAACGGTGGAGATGTCGTCCCGCCTGGCGGAAAACCTGCTGGAAGGCGATTTTATCGCTCTTATCGGTGACCTGGGCACCGGCAAGACCATGTTCGTAAAAGGACTGGCCAAAGGACTGAGGATCAAAGATTATCTTTACGTGAACAGCCCGTCGTTCGTCCTGCTGAAGGAATATCACGGGAAAAAGCATCTGTATCATTTTGATGTTTACAGGCTTGATCCGGAGAGTTTTTGTGAGACACTTGATTATGAAAGATATTTTTACGGCAACGGTATTACCGTTGTTGAATGGGCGGATAAGATACGCGATGTTCTGCCGGAGGATTACCTGGAAGTCGGCATATTTTTTTCCGAGGATACTGAAAGACGGTTCGAATTCCGCGCAAGAGGGAAGAGGTCCGGTGCGGTCCTTGACAATATCTGACCCGGGAATATAGGCTATGAAAATATTGGCGTTTGATACATCGACGAAATTTTTGAGCATCGCGTGTCTTGAAGATGACAGCGTAAAAGCTGCGTTTCACGAAGATGTGGGCATACGGCACAGCGAAATCCTCATCCCCACCATAAAAGAAACAGTGGAAAGGCTCAACTGGCCTCTGGCGGAGGTCGAGCTTTTATGCGTGGGTCTGGGCCCGGGGTCTTTTACGGGACTGCGTATCGCGATCGCCACGGTTAAGGGATTAGCCGCGGTATTGCACAATAAAGTGGCAGGGGTTCCTACCATGGACGCTATCGTCGCGGGCCTTCCGTCGGCGATAGCGGAGGGATGCCCGGGGAAAAGGGCGAACTTGCGCAGGCTGGCCCCTTTTCTCGATGCCCGCAAAGGAAAGATATATACGTGCATTTATGATCGTTCCGGCGGCGAGCCCCAGAGGATCACCGACTATCTTCTGGTAACAGTAGATGAACTTCTGGATAACCTGAAAGAAGAGGTGTTTTTCTTTGGGGACGCGGTGGCGAAGTATAAGAAAAAACTGGACTTCTGCCCGTTAGCCCTATATGCTGAAGATATAGACTGGTATCCAAGGGCTGTTGAGATAGGGCGTATCGGCTTCAGGAGATCCCTGAGAACAGCGGATGATCCTGAGACTATCGATCCGTTATATCTGCATGCAAAGGAGTGCAATATTATAACAGGGACAGACGCGAAGCAGGGGAAAGTATAACATGATAGCGAAGCGGGGTAGCTGACATGAGTTACAGGCCGACATGGGCGGAGATAAACCTGGATGCTCTCAGATGCAATCTGGCGCGCATCCGCGGGCTTCTTGACAGGGACGTGGAGATCCTGGGCGTGGTAAAGGCGAACGCCTATGGCCACGGTCTCTGCCGTGTCAGCCATGCCCTGGTCGAAGAGGGCGTTAATTATCTGGGGGTGGCCACGGTCGACGAGGCTTTAAATTTGCGAAGATCCGGTGTTCAGGTGTCTGTGCTTGTCCTGGGTTCAGTGCTTGAGGAGGGGGCAAGGGCCGCTGTGGCGCACGATATCACTCTGACATTGTGTGACCCCGGGATGTTAAAGGCTCTCACGGATATAGCAAAAAGAACAAAATTGCGTCCCAGGGTCCATATCAAGATAGATACCGGCATGGGACGGATCGGAGTATGGCACAGAGAAGCGATCGGCTTCATTAAAGAGGTTTACGAAACGAAAGAGATAGAGGTAGAGGGGGTCTATACGCATTTTTGTTCAGCGGCGCGGGACAAAATGGTAACGCGCCTGCAGATCGGTTCTTTTGAGAAAGTCCTTAAGGATATGGCAGCTTTTGGCATTACCGTCAGGTACAAGCACGCAGCCAACAGTGTGGCTGTAGTTGACTGGAAAAGGTCGCATTTGAACCTGGTCAGGACGGGTATTCTCCTCTACGGTGTATATCCCAAAGAAACTTTTTACGGAAATTTTAAACTGGAACCGGTCATGAACCTGAAAACCAGGATCGTATATCTTAAAGAGACGCCTCCGGGCCGGTCAATAAGTTATGGAAGGACATATATAACCCAGAAACAGACAAAGATAGCTACTCTACCGATCGGCTATGCTGACGGTTATGGCAGAATACTGTCCAACAGAGCGGAAGCCCTTGTCAGGGGACAGCGTGTCAGGGTTGTAGGCATGGTGACGATGGATCAGACCCTTTTAGACGTAGGGCATATTAAGGACGTCAAGCCCGGGGATGAGGTCGTGTTGATAGGAAGACAGGGAGAGGCGGAGATCCCTGTCGAAAAAGTAGCCAAACTTTCCGGGACCATTCCTTATGAGATCCTGGCCGCGATAACAGACAGAGTGCCTCGTACTTACAAAGAATAAGCAAGCCGCATTTCTTGAAGATCCCCGCCAGAGTGTAACGTGTAACCGCCGGAGAGCAGACCATGAGCATAAAATTGAAAGAAAACCGGGTAAAAAAGTGTCTATAATATTGGATGAACAGGGACTGGGCCGCAAGCTTGACAACATGTTCCGATGTGTTATACTTATTAGACATAATCGGTATTCCTGTTTTTGCTACGATCTAATGCCGTTATATAATAGGAAGTTAATATAATACCGGAGAAAGGGAAATAAAATGGCGAAACTTACCGGTGCGGAGATATTGATACAAAGCCTGCAGGAGGAAGGTGTTACTCACATTTTCGGTTATCCGGGCGGGTCGATAATACCTCTGGGCGACAAGCTTTACAACGAGAAATCGCTGACGTTTCATCTGACGCGTCATGAGCAGGGGGCTGTGCATGCGGCTGACGGATATGCCCGTGCTACCGGAGATGTAGGTGTGTGTATGGCTACATCAGGGCCGGGTGCGACCAACCTTGTTACCGGGATAGCAACGGCCCATATGGATTCAATTCCCATAGTCGCTATCACAGGGCAGGTCAAATCCGCTCTTATAGGTAACGACGCGTTCCAGGAAGCTGACATGGTCGGTATCACGCGTCCGATCACAAAACACAACTATCTTGTGAGAGATGTGAAGGACCTGGCAAGGATAGTCAAGGAGGCCTTTCATATCGCCCGGACAGGCAGGCCGGGCCCCGTGCTTATAGATCTGCCGGTGGATATCCAGCTCCAGGAAACTGAATTCAAATACCCCGGGACCGTATCGCTTAAAGGCTATAAACCGACTTATAAGGGGCATATCGGGCAGATAAAAAAGATCGCCAGGGCAATAGAGAAGAGCAAAAGGCCCGTCATATACGCGGGTGGAGGGATCATCCTTTCCGGAGCGGATAAAGAACTCACCAGGTTCGCGCGGAAAGCGGATATACCCGTAACTACGAGCCTTATGGGGCTGGGGGGATTCCCGGAAAATGATCCTTTGTGCCTTGGTATGCTTGGTATGCACGGTACCGCGTACGCGAATCATGCCATACAGGGGTCAGATCTTATTATAGCGGTCGGCTCCAGGTTTGATGACAGGGTTACCGGCAGGATCGATGATTTCGCTCCGAATGCCACGGTGGCGCACATAGATATAGACCCGGCCAGCGTCAGCAAGAACGTGCATGTTGATATCCCTGTCATCGGCGACGCAAAGGAGGTATTGAAAGAGCTGGATACGCTGCTTAAAAAAGGCGATTATACCGATTGGCACGAGATGATCGCCGGATGGAAGAAGGAGATGCCGCTGAAATACAAGGATGATGACAGACTCAGGCCCCAGTATATAATTGAGCAGATCTACGAATTGACCAGGGATAAGGAAGTTATAATCAGCACGGAAGTCGGGCAGAACCAGATGTGGGCGGCACAGTACTTTACGTACACTAAACCCAGGACATGGATCTCAAGCGGTGGGCTGGGGACAATGGGGTACGGGTTTCCCGCCGCCATAGGCGCTCAGATAGGAAAGCCCGACAGTATTGTTTTTGATATCGCGGGTGACGGAAGCATCCAGATGAACATCCAGGAACTGGCAATGGCCGTTCTGGAAAAGATACCCGTTAAGATAGCCATTCTGAATAACGGCTATCTTGGCATGGTGCGCCAGTGGCAGGAGCTGTTCTATGGAAAGCGTTATGCCTTTACGGGTCTGGCAAAGGATACCTGCACAATGTGTCCGGATTTTGTGCGTGTGGCGGAAAGTTACGGCGCAAAGGGCATACGGGTGACGGAGAAGGCCGGCGTAAAGGCGGCTGTTAAGACCGCCCTGAAGGAGAAAGGGCCGGTTATCCTGGATTTTATAATCGAAAGGGAAGAGAACGTATTTCCTATGGTCCCGGCCGGCAAATCCATCAGCGATATGCTCCATGGACTGGCATAGGGAGGGAGAGAAAAATGTCAAAATTCGTGATATCGGTTTTAGTTGAGAACAAGTTCGGGGTTCTGTCCAGGATCGCGGGGCTTTTCAGCGCCCGCGGTTTTAATATAGACTCGCTGGCTGTCGGAGAGACTGAGGACCCGGAAGTTTCGCGTATGACGATCGTAGTAGATGCCGACGAGAGGATACTGGAACAGGTTAAAAAACAGCTGAACAAGCTTATAGATGTGATCAGGGTTCAGGACCTTACCGGCGGTGAGTATGTTGAGAGGGAACTAATTCTGATAAAAGTCAGGGCGGAAAGCGCGAAAGTCCGGGAGAAGATAGTCCAGGTTGTTGATTCCACAGGCGCTGGAATAGTGGATGTAGGGAAGAAATTCCTTACAGTGGAGGAATCAGGGAACGAGCACAGGATAAAGGCTCTTATGGAGCTTTTGCGCCCTTACGGTATCCTTGAGATCGCCAGGACAGGGAAGATAGCGTTACAGTCGGATTAGGCCGTAGCTCGTCAAAAAAAAACAGGGAGGGAAGCAATAATGGCAAAAATGTATTATGACAAAGATGCGGATTTGAACGTGATCAAGGATCTCAAAATAGCTATTATCGGGTACGGCATACAGGGGCGCGGCCAGGCTTTGAACCTCGCTGACAGCGGGATCAAGGTGCTGGTAAGCGAATTGGAAGGCACACCTAACCATGAACAGGCCGTGAAAGACGGGTTTGATGTCATCCCCGCGGAAGAGGCGGCGAAACAGGCTGATATAATCCAGATATTGACCCAGGATCACGTGCAGGCCGCGGTTTACAGAGAAGCGATAGAGAAGAACCTTGCTGAAGGGAACGCGCTTGCCTTCTCTCATGGTTTTAACATTCATTTCAAGCAGATCGTTCCGCCGGAGAACATCGACGTCTTCATGGTAGCGCCGAAAGGGCCGGGCGCGCTGGTAAGGGAGATGTACCAGCAGGGCAAAGGTGTCCCGTGTCTTATCGCGGTATTTCAGGATTTTACGGGCAAGGCCAGAGACAGGGCCCTGGCCTATGCCAAGGCGATAGGAGGGACAAGAGCGGGTGTTATCGAGACCACGTTCAAAGAGGAGACTGAGACGGACCTTTTTGGTGAACAGACGGTGCTTTGCGGCGGAGCTTCGGAACTTATCAAGGCCGGTTTTGATACGCTCGTAGCTGCCGGGTATCAGCCGGAGATCGCGTATTTTGAGTGTCTCCATGAGCTTAAACTTATTACCGATCTTATTTACAGATACGGGATCTTCGGCATGAGAAAAAGGGTTTCCGATACAGCGGAGTACGGCGATATTACCAGAGGTAAAAGGGTCATTACAGGCCAGACCCGTGAAGAGATGAAAAAGATCCTCGAGGAGATCCAGTCGGGCAGTTTTGCCGAGGAGTGGATAAAGGAGAACAGGGCCGGCAGGCCTAATTATAATAAAATAACGGAAGAGGAGAAAAAACACAAGATCGAGAAGGTCGGTGAAGAACTTCGCGGTATGATGCCGTGGCTCTGATCGGAGAAAATTATGAAGAAAGACAGAGTGCTTATATTCGACACAACCTTAAGGGACGGGGAACAGACGCCGGGCGCGAGCCTGACCGCCAATGAAAAACTCAAGATAGCTTTCCAGCTGGAAACGCTGGGGGTGGATGTCATAGAGGCGGGTTTTCCCCGCACAAGCCCCGGCGACCTTGAGGCGGTAAGAACCGTAAGCAGACATATCAAAAAGCCCGTGATATGCGGGCTGGCCAGGGCGACCAGGAAGGATATCGATGATGCTTATGAAGCGCTTAGAAAAGCCAGACGCCCGAGGGTTCATGTCTTCCTCGCCACTTCCAGGATACACAGAAAATACAAATTAAAAAAAGCCAAAGACGAGATACTGAGGGCGTCCGTGGAGGCGGTAAGATACGCGAGAAAAAAATTCTCCGACATAGAATTTTCACCGGAAGACGCATCCCGGACAGAGCCGGATTTTCTTGCCCGCGTCGTGGAAGCCGTTATAAAGGCAGGGGCAAATACGGTCAATATTCCGGATACCGTAGGATACTCCGTCCCGCAGGAATTCGGCGGGATCATAAAACGCCTTATGGAAGACGTGCCTAACATCGGCAAGGCGGTTATAAGCGTTCACTGCCACAACGATCTGGGGCTCGGTGTGAGCAACTCGCTGGCCGCTATCCTGAACGGCGCCCGCCAGGTAGAATGTACCATTAACGGATTGGGGGAAAGGGCCGGTAACGCGTCCCTGGAAGAGATCGTCATGGGGCTTAAGATGCGCGGGGACATGTTCGGCGGGATAACGACGAACATCCGGACCAGAGAGCTGTACAGGGTCAGCAAGCTGGTCAGTAAGCTGTCCGGGATACCAGTCCAGCCCAATAAAGCCATTATCGGGGAAAACGCGTTCAGCCATGAAGCGGGCATCCATCAGGACGGGGTGCTTAAAAAGAGGGACACTTATGAAATTATCAAACCACAGGATGTCGGGTTCAAAGGGAGCAGGCTTATCCTCGGAAAGCTGTCCGGCAGGCACGCCTTTTCGGTGAGGTTGAAGGAACTGGGGTATTTTCTTTCGGATAAGGAACTGGATCAGGCATTCAGGCGTTTCAAGACCCTGGCCGACAAGAAACGTAAGATATTCGATGAGGATCTTGCGACGATCGTCGAAGACGAGCTGGCGATAATCCCGGAAAAATATAAACTTCTTAATTTTGAGGTGACAAGCGGCATGAGAGTCAAGCCGCTGGCAAGCGTCGAACTCCTCGAAGACAAGAAGAAGATAAGAGCGTCTGCCGGCGGTGACGGCCCGATAGACGCGTGTTTCAAGACTATAGACAAAGCCAGCGGCTTGAAAGGCGCCCTTGTTGATTATAAAGTCAGCGCAGTTACCAGCGGCAAGGACGCTCTCGGAGAAGCCAGTGTCAAGATCGCGTTCAGAGAGACGATAGTGACCGGCAGAGCTTCGAGCACGGATGTGATAGAAGCGAGTGTCCTGGCTTATGTGAACGCCATTAACCGTCTTTCTTTGAGGAAGAAAAAACTTAAAGGGAAAAGAAGAACGTAAGATGTTATGGCAAATGACAAAGATGATCGAAAGACATATGGCCTTCTGGGAAAGAATATAAGCTATTCCTTATCTCCTGCCATGCACAATGCCGCGTTCAGGCATTTCGGTATCCCCGCTGAATATAAACTTTTTGACGTCAGAGAAAACGAGCTGGACGGTTTCGTGCGGGACAGGGTCCTTACCGGGGAGATAAGCGGTTTCAATGTTACTGTCCCGTATAAGATGAAAATGAGAGAAGTATTGGAAAAAATCCCAATACCTGAGGAAAATTTTGCTAATTGGGTAAGGATCACAGGCGCTTTAAATACTGTGAAAGTGGAAAAGGAAAATATAACTGCATACAACACGGATATAGGTGGCTTTTACAAATCTCTTGTTGAAGATGCGAAATATGATCCACAGCAGGGGGGAGCCATTTTTGTGATAGGAGCGGGCGGGGCAGGACGTGCCTTGTCTCTTTATTTGGCACATCTAACCGGACTTAAAACAAGCGTTAACGTATATGATACAGAAAAAGAAAGGCTGGATTCTCTGGAAGATGCCTTTAAAAGAGGTTGGTGCCAAGAAGATTCTCCACCGGACAAATTGTATCTTGTTAAATCTACCGCGGATATACCCAAAAGGCTGCAAAATTGCCGGTTGGTGATAAATGCTACCCCGCTGGGGACGAAGGAAGGGGATCCTTTACCTGTAAATTTTGATTATCTGAAAAAAGGACAAGTTGTATATGACCTCGTTTATGCCAGAGAAACGGAACTGCTCAAACTTGCGAAAGAAAAAGGTCTTGTTGCGGTTAACGGACTTGGTATGTTAGTCAACCAGGCGGCTCTTTCTTTTGAGATTTGGACCGGAATGTCGTCTGGAGAAACCCGGCCAGTTATGCGGAGCGCTCTGGAAGAAAAGATGGGAAAATAGTAGATGGATTACGCGGTCGTATTTATCTTTGGGGCGGTCATAGGCAGTTTTTTGAGCGTATGTATTTACAGAATACCGCTGGGGAGATCCATTGTCCGGCCGCGTTCGTTTTGCCCTGTTTGTAAGCATCCGATCCGGTGGTTTGACAATGTGCCGCTCGTAAGTTTTCTGCTGCTTGGGGGCAGATGCCGGCACTGCGGGGAGAAGATATCGCTGAGATATTTTTTTGTGGAACTGCTGACAGCTGTCAGCGGAACGGTCCTTTTATTTTATTCTTCCGATTACGCCGGCTTTTTGATCTACTGGTTTTTTACCTGTATTCTGATAGTAGTCGCTTTTATCGATATCGAGCGCCGGTTGATACCGGATATTTTCAGCATCCCCGGTATATTTGCCGGATTGGTCCTTTCGGCGTTTTTTTCCACCGGCAGCGCGGTCTTTTCAGCGGCAGCGCTGAAGGATTCTCTTATCGGGGTGCTGGCCGGGGGCGGGAGCATGTATCTCATGGGAGTGCTGGGTGAAATGGCTTTCAAGGAGAAAGCGAAGAAAGCGGGGGGAGCGGTAGGAGGAGGAGACGTAAAATTGATGGCCATGATAGGGGCTTTTATGGGATGGAAGCTGGCTCTCGTGACTTTTTTTCTTGCTCCGGTATTAGGCGCTGCTGCCGGCCTGTATGTTCTATTGAAAAGGAAGCAGGACATAATCCCCTATGGGCCGTTCCTCGCCCTTGGAGCGTTTATAAGTTTGTTATACGGGGATAATATCCTGTCCTTTTTGTTTGGTTTTTAACCCGAATTTCGATGCGGGATCGAAATCATATCCGATCCCGCATCGCAAGTGAAATTACATAGCAAAGGAGCCGGAGATGCTGAGATATATGACTGCAGGGGAGTCACATGGAAAAGGTATAATGGCGGTCCTGGACGGGATGCCCGCGGGGCTTGCAATGGACGAGGATTTCATCAATGAGGAGTTGAGCCGCAGGATGATCGGATACGGCAGAGGCAAGCGAATGAGTATCGAAAAGGACAGGGTCGATATCATAGCGGGATGCCGCAGAAACCTGACCATAGGCAGCCCTGTTGGTATGATGATCCGCAACAGGGATCACAGTATCGATGAACTGCCGGACGTGAAATGCCCCAGGCCGGGGCATGCGGACCTTGCGGGTATCCAGAAATACGGTTTGAAAGACGCGAGGGACGTCCTTGAAAGAGCGAGCGCGCGTGAAACAGCGGCCCGCGTAGCAGTAGGCGCGGTCGCGAAACTCATACTGAAGGAGTTTGGTATGAGGATATTGAGTCATGTCACCATGATAGGGGCCATAGAGGCGCGGACAGAGGGGCTTTCGTTCGATGAATTATGGAAGCTTGCCGGCGGATCCGACTTGAGATGCGCGGATAAAGAAGCGGCAAAACGCATGCGTGCGGAAATAGACAGGGCCAGAGAAGCAGGGGACACGGTCGGCGGGTCTTTTGAGGTCATAGCGGCTGATATTCCTCCGGGACTCGGAAGTTACGCGCAGTGGGACAGAAGGCTGGACGGTGCTCTTGCGCGTTCTGTCATGGCTATACCGGCTGTCAAGGCGGTTTCTATCGGCAGCGGAATAGAATCTGCCGCCAAAAAAGGTTCCCAAACCCACGACGCGATAGCGTATGACGACGCCGGCAAAAGATTTGTCAGATCGTCGAACAGTGCCGGCGGCCTGGAAGGCGGCGTGACGAATGCCTCGTCCGTGGTCATCAGGGGTTTTATGAAACCTATTGCCACGCTTTGCACGCCTCTGAAATCGGTTGATATAGACACTAAAAAGGAAAGCACGGCCGCGACAGAGCGCGCTGACGTCACAGCCGTCCCTGCCTGCGGCGTTGTAGCGGAATCGGCAGTGGCATTCGAGATCGCTTCGGCTTTTCTGGAGAAATTCGGTGGGGATTCCATGGCGGAAGTGCGGAGGAACTACAGGGCGTACATGGAACATCTCCGGCAGATGTGAAATACGGGATACTATAGAATATGGGTATTGGGGCAAAGAACATTGTTCTCGTAGGGTTTATGGGAACGGGCAAGACGGTGGTCTCCCGGGCCCTTGCCGGTGATATGGGAAAGGCATATGTCAGCATTGATGAACTTATAGAGGAGCGCGAAAAAAAGGCCATAAACGACATATTCCGGGATGAAGGCGAACCGTATTTCAGAAGGGTTGAGAAGGAAGTTGTGAAAGAGGTGGCGGAAAAACTGGACCAGGTCATAGATACCGGCGGCGGGATCGTCCTGGACAGTGAGAATATGAGGAATCTGCGGAAAAACGGGGTAACGATCTGTCTCTGGGCCGGCCCCCGGGTTATTTATGAACGGACAAAGGGACACGGTCACAGACCGCTTCTTAACACCCGCGATCCGGAAAAGAGCATTAAAGAACTGCTGGATCACCGGCGCTCTTTTTACGAAAAAGCGGATTTCCGTGTTGATACGACGGATTTCGATATAGCCGCTGTAGTAGAGCGGATAAAGGGAATTATAGCGGAGTTAGATGAGACCACGGCTTAAAGGCAGGACAAAATGATAGAGAAGAAAAAAATATGAAAAGAAAAAAAAAGATGGGTGGAAGCGCTCTCCTATGGGGCTTATTTTTTGAAAAGCTGCTGCAGAACGTTGACGCCTCTGTAATGGTTACGAACAGCAGGGGGCATGTTGTTTTCGCGAACAGGAGATATCTCGATTTTTTCTCTTTTTCGGAAAAAGATATTGTCGGCAAGCACTGGATCACTAATGTCATACCTGGAGCCAGGCGCCGTTCGGTTAAGAAGATATTTGATGATATAAAGCGGAAGAAGACACTCGGCCGGTTTGATACCCCGGTTTTGATAGCGGGAAAACTTGGAAAGTACATTCACTGGATAGGTATCCCGCTGAAGGACAAGCGGACCTTTTTTTATATGTTCATCGGAAGGGAAGAAAAATACCTTTCCAGGCTCAGCGTGAAGATGCATGCTGCTACCCGCGGAAAACTGGATACGACATATAAAGAGGTCGTCAACACGCTTTTTCAGGCTTCCATGGTCAGTGAACCGGATACCGCCAGACACGCTGTTCGTGTCATGGTATTCGCCGTGGGCCTTGCCAGAAAACTGAAGATGAGTAAAGAGAGAATAGAGAGGCTGAAGGTGGCAGCTCTTCTTCATGATCTGGGAAAACTGGCGGTAGACGGGAGGATCCTGTTCAAAAAAGGGAAGCTGACCGCATCCGACATCAGGGAGATCAGAAAACATCCGCGTCTGGGTTCCGAGGTAGTGCGTTTTGTTTATTTTCTGCGCGATATAATCCCTATCATGGTCAACCATCACGAGAATTATGACGGCGGCGGTTATCCCTGCGGGATCAAAGGCGAAGACATCCCTCTGGAAGCCAGGATATTGTGTGTGGCGGATATTTATGAAGCGTTGACCGCGGAACGCCCGTATCGAAAAAGGTTTTCCATGGAAGAGGCGATCAGGATAATGGAAATGGAAAAGGGGCTGAAACTGGATCCGGGGCTCACTGATATTTTCCTGGACATAGTGAAAAAAGGCGGGTTCAGAGAGGAGGACTCTTGAGCAGGATGTGCCTCGATATCGCAGCGTTGAATCTCATCCCCGGGCTCGGGCCTCGCAGGGTCATGTCCCTTTTGGGGGAAGTCCGTGATACAGAGGAGATATTTCGTATGCCCGACCTCCGGTTGCTGGAGATCACGGGGGAACGTTTTGACGGGATCGAGCGGATAAGATCGGTCAGGGAGTCCGCAGAATACGCCGCGGAAATGGCATATGTGGAAAAAGCGGGCATAAAGCTTGTTTGTTGTAAAGATCAAAGCTATCCGGAACTGTTGAGAAATATTTACGACCCTCCACCGGTCCTTTATTATAAAGGACGTTTGTGCCCCGGTGATGCCAATGCTGTGGCTATAGTCGGTGCCAGGAAATGTTCGTTCTACGGACTTCAGATGGCGGAGAGGCTTGCGTCTGGTCTTGCTGAGAGAGGAGTAACCGTTGTGAGTGGTATGGCCAGAGGCATAGATTCGGCGGCGCACAGGGGTGCGCTGAAGGCCGGGGGACGGACGATAGCTGTCATGGGGAGCGGCTTCCGGCATGTGTATCCGTCGGAATCCGGGAAACTGATGCGCGCTATCTGCGAGAGAGGCGCGGTTGTTACGGAATATTCATCCGACACTCTGCCTTTCAGGGGCAATTTTCCCAGGCGGAACAGGATCATAAGCGGCATGGCCAGGGGGGTTGTGGTCGTGGAGGCTGCCAGAAAGAGTGGAGCTATGATAACAGTGGATATGGCCCTTGAGCAGGGCAGGGAAGTATTCGCGGTACCCGGCCGCGCTGATTTTTTTACGAGCGGCGGCACCAACCGCCTTATACAGAACGGCGCGAAACTCGTAATGGATGTGGATGACATACTTGAAGAACTTGATGTGTGTGTGCCTGCTGAACCTGCGGAGAAATGCCCGGAAGACAGCGTGCGCGGCGCTGAGAAGGCATGCGGGATGGGGGAGGAAGACCACAGGATACTGGAGATACTGGAGACGGAGGCCCCCGCGCATATCGACCGGCTTTCCGAACGCGCCGGAATAGACCGGAAAATGCTGCCGGAGGTCCTGCTCAGGCTGGAGATCAGGGGACTGGTGAAGGCGTTAGCCGGGAAAAAGTACGGACTTGGATGATAATAAAGAGAAAGAGGATTCATGCCAGCTAAAAAGAAAAGTTCAAAAGCCGCACCCTCAAAATCAAAATTCCTGGTGATCGTCGAATCACCGGCAAAATCGAAGACCATAAACAAGATAATGGGAAAAGAGTACAAGGTTGTCGCCAGTATGGGGCATATTATCGATCTGCCCGTATCCTCTATGGGTATCGATTTCGAGAACGATTTCAAGCCCGAATATACCGTTATAAAAGGCCGCAAGAAATATCTTACCAGCTTGAAAAAAGAAGCCAAAGGCTCGAAGGCTATATATCTTGCGGCCGACCCGGACAGGGAAGGAGAAGCCATATGCTGGCACCTCAGAAACCAGCTTGAAAAAAGCAAAGCCGGCATATACAGAGTGAGTTTCGATGAGATCACGAAAAAAGCGGTGAGAGCGGCTTTTCAGCATCCCAGGCAAGTGGATATGAATAAGGTGAACGCCCAGCAGGCCCGAAGGATACTGGACAGGCTGGTGGGATATTCCCTCAGTCCGCTTTTGTGGCAAAAGATAACGCGGGGATTAAGCGCCGGGAGAGTGCAGTCTGTCGCGGTCAAGCTGATAGTCGAAAGAGAAGAAGATATAAGAAAATTCAAAACCCAGGAATACTGGAGCATTGACGCTGTTCTCAGAAAAAAGCGCGGCGAGTCCCCGGTTGAAGAGGAACCGCCTGTGTTCAAGGCTAAACTGATAAAATACAAGGGAGAGAAGATTCATATCCCGGATCAAAAGAGCGTTGATGAGATCGTCTCCCGGCTGGACGGGGAAAAGTTCATTGTCACCGATATAAGCCGGAAGGGAAAGAAGAGTTACCCCCGTTCGCCTTATATTACTTCCGTTCTGCAGCAGGATGCGTTCAATAAATTGAATTTTTCCGCCAGCAAGACCATGAGAACAGCCCAGCTCCTTTACGAAGGTATTGAACTCGGAGAGGAAGGCAGCGTGGGATTGATTACATACATGCGCACCGATTCCGTCCGCATATCGGACGATGCGCGGAAGGAAGTCCGGCAATATATTCTGGATAAATACGGAGAAAAATACTGTCCCTCGAAGCCCCCGGAATATAAGTCCAGGAAAAGGGCCCAGGAAGCGCATGAGGCAATACGCCCGACATTGCCTCTCCGGTCTCCGGAACAGGTGCGTTCTTATCTCGGGCCCGATGAATTTAAACTGTATGATCTGATATGGAAGAGATTTGTCGCCAGCCAGATGACAAACGCGCTTTTCTCCGTCCTGGCCGTGAGTATCGACGCGGGTGACTACAGATTCAGGGCAGGCGGCGCCCAGCTTATTTTTGACGGTTTTCTGTGTCTTTACCGGGAAACTGCAGAGCGGGAAGATGGGATGACGGAGATACCGCCTCTCGAGCCCGGCGAAGAGACCGACCTTGAAGATATAATCACGGAACAGCATTTCACCAAACCGCCTCCGCGTTATACGGATGCTTCATTGGTTAAGGTTCTGGAGGAGAAAGGGATAGGAAGACCGTCGACTTACGCGCCCATAATCAGGACCATCATCAACCGTCATTACATTAAACGTATCGGCCGAAGCATACAACCGACCGAGCTGGGGGAACTGGTCAACAGGCTTCTTGTGGACAATTTTCCCGATATCGTTGACGATGAGTTCACCGCAAGGATGGAAAATGAGCTGGATGAGATCGAGGAAGGGCAACGGGAATGGGTCTCTATTTTGAGGGATTTCTACTCTTCTTTTGAGAAAAAACTCGAAGAAGCCAAAGAACGGATGAGCAGTGTTAAGCGCCAGGTGGTAAAAACAGACCAGGTATGCGAAAAATGCGGGAGCCCCATGGTTATAAAATGGGGGCGCCGCGGGCGTTTCCTCAGCTGTTCGAGATTCCCGGCGTGTAAGAACGCCCGGTCCATAACGACCGGCGTGAAGTGTCCGGAACAGGGGTGTGATGGAGAGCTTGTCGAACGCAAGTCGCGGCGGGGTATGTTTTATGGATGCACCAGGTATCCTGAGTGTACGTATACTACGAGAAAACTGCCCGCCGAAAGCGAAGACGGCGGAAACGGCGGTAATCAGGTAGAAGAGGAATGACGGATAGCTCACCCGGAAGGGGCAATGAACCGGTTTATAGAGAAATTTTCAGGTTATCTGGATGTCGAGAAGAACTATTCGGAACACACCCTGCGCGCTTACAGGTCTGACCTCCGTGAACTGGCGGATTTTCTGAAGGATAAGGATCCCGGAGATGTCACCCATCTTGACCTCAGGCGTTTTCTGGCGGAACTCAGGCGGAGGGATTGCGCCAGACGCACGGTCGTGAGAAAGCTGGGCGCGGTACGGTCTTTTTTTCGTTTTCTCTCCAAAGAGAAATACATAAAAACCAACCCGGCGGATAGTATGTTTACCCCTAAACTGGACAAACGGCTGCCGGAGTTCCTCGATATAAAAAAGACGCTGAGGCTGATCACGGCTCCCCCCCTTGACAGCCTTATGGGGCTCCGGGACAGGGCGCTCCTGGAAGTGCTGTATTCCACGGGGATACGGGTCAGTGAGCTGGTCGGCCTGGACCGGAGGAATACCGACCTCATCGCCGGGGTGATAAAGGTCAGAGGAAAAGGGAAGAAAGAGAGAATAGCTCTGCTGGGCAGAGGGGCGCAGCGCGCGGTTCGAAACTACCTGCAGGAGCGACGGGACGATGCCACCGGTGTATCCGAGGCACTTTTTCTTAACCGGCGCGGAACACGGCTCTCCGACAGGAGTGTCAGGAGGATCATAGATAAATACGTTCGACAGTGCAGCATAGAGCAGAAGGTGTCCCCTCATTCGATCCGGCATTCTTTCGCGACGCATCTGCTCAATAACGGGGCTGATCTCAGGAGTGTGCAGGAACTGCTGGGGCATAAGAATCTGTCGACGACACAGATCTATACGCATCTTGGCTCGCAGAGGATCAGGGAGATGTACTCTAAAGCGCACCCTCGGGCGTAATTCGGCGCTTTCCATGAATAAAAGATCATCAGGTTTTACGCAATACGTATCACGCAATACAGATTAACATGCGGTTATTATACGATCTGTTTTTTTTGATTTTTGGCCTTTTGTACATCCCCTGTCTTTTAATGAGAGGCAGGCTACACCGGGATTTTGTGCAGAAATTCGGGTTTCTACCGGCGGATGTAACCGGTTTAGAGCGGCCGGTATGGATACATGCTGTAAGCGTGGGGGAAGCCGCATTAGCCGCGAAACTGTCCGCGCGGATCAAGGGCCGGTTCCCTGATATCCCCGTTGTTGTTTCCACCACCACACAGACGGGGAATGATATGATCCGTAAATCAGGGAAAGGTGTTATCGACGGTGTTTTTTATTATCCGCTGGACATGAGGGCCGTGGTTTCCCGTGCCGTGCGCTTATTAAAACCGCGCCTGTACGTGATGATAGAAACGGAATTGTGGCCGAATCTTCTGGAAGAGCTCTGTTCAAAGCATATTCCGGTCGTTCTTGCCAACGGAAGGATATCCGACGCATCCTTTGCCAAATATAAAAAAATAAGGTTCGTCACTAAACGTATTCTCCGGGGTATCGATCGTTTCTGCATGCAGTCAGAAAAGGATGCGGAAAGGATACGGCAGTTAGGAGCTGCGGGCGGGAGTATATCTATTACGGGAAACATTAAATTTGACGAAAAGACCGCCCTTGCCGCTCCCGCGGGCTTTGATAAGGAACATCTGGGGTTCCGTGAGGGTGACGAGATCATTGTCGCGGGAAGCACCCATTTTCCGGAGGAAGCGGCACTAGTCGATATTTACGGGGAATTGAGAAAAGGACAGAGTAACCTGAAGCTTGTCCTGGCGCCGCGGCATGTGCAGAGAACAGACGCCATAAAAATGTACTTCGAAAAAGCCGGCTTGGGATACCGCTGTTTTTCCGACGTTCTTAAGCGGGACAGCGCGGACCAGGGCAGGTATGATGTCCTTCTGGTGGATACCATAGGGCATCTTAAGGATATCTACAGTGTCGCGACCGTGATTTTCATAGGCGGAAGCCTTGCCGCCAAAGGCGGACAGAATCCTATAGAAGCGGCACGATGGGGAAAAGCCGTTGTTTTCGGCCCCCATATGTTCCATTTCCGGGAAGTGGCTGACATATTTCTGGAAAGTAAAGCGGCAGTATGTGTAAAGGACGTCCCCCGGCTTAAGAATGAGTTGAGAAGGTTTTTGGAGGATCCTGAGGCGAGAAAGCAGATAGCTGGAAATGCCAGGAAGGTCATAGAGGAGAACTCCGGCGCGGCCGGCAGGACGATGGAGAAGATAGAGAGCATTTTGAGCGGCAAATGACGAAATATAAATCCTTTAAAGCATATATATTTTCATTGATGAAGGATGAACGCGGCGGGTTCGCGGACATTACCGTAAAAGGTTTACTGCGGTTTTTGTCCTGGATATACGCGGCAGCGATAAAACTTATAGATTGGACCTACCGCTCGGGTATCAGACGGGAATATAGAATGGACGTACCTGTTGTCAGTGTAGGCAATATAACCCTGGGAGGAACAGGGAAAACACCGTTTACCATATTCCTGGCGGACTATTTTTCGGCTGCCGAAAAAAGATCCGCAGTGCTTATCAGAGGCTATGGCAGGGATGAGAGCAGGATGATGAAGGACGAGCTGCCGGAAGAGTCCATTTTTGTCGGACAGGACAGGGTAAGGAACGCCCGCCGGGCTGCCCGCAGTGGATGGGATGTCCTTATCCTCGACGACGGGTTCCAGCACAGAAGGATCGGCAGGGACCTAAATATTTTGATGCTGGACAGTGTTTCTCCGTTCGGCAACGGTTTCCTGTTCCCGAGGGGAATACTAAGAGAACCGGTTTCATCCCTGAAAAGAGCGGACATTTTCGTGCTGACAAAAACCGACAGGATTGACACGGAGCGAAGGAAGGATATTGTCCGGGAATTGGAGAAGGCCGCTCCCGGCACGCCTGTTGTGCTGACCCGGCACAGGCCGTCTTTTCTGACCGATGTCACGGGTGCCGCATATCCGGCGGACAGCATTTCAGGGAAGAGGGTATGTCTTGTCAGCGGTATAATGGATCCGGGATATTTTGCCTTTTTGACGGAGGAAAAGGGCGCGATAATCGTGTCACGGCGCGACTATCCCGATCATTACCGCTACAGGCAGACGGATATTGACAGTATCCGCGCTGAATGCGCTGATAAGGGGATCGAGCGGATTGTCGTGACAAAGAAAGACCATGTCAAGATCAAAGAGCTGGACACCTCCGGCATAGAGGACAAATTGTTTGTCCTGAATGTGGTGATCGATATCGTTGAGGGAAAGGAGCGTTTCATTGCTGGACTTAGTAGCGTCAATTCTGGTCAGGGCGCTTAACGCGTTTTTTCACATAATGCCCGTACACTTTAACCTGTGGCTCGGAAGGCGTCTTGGAACGGTGTTGTGTCTTCTGAGCGGTAAGAGAACTATGGTTGTGTATGCCAATTTAAAAGCTGCGTTTACTTCACCGGCGGCTTTGCGGCTTCCTTCCAGTGCCCGCGGAGAAAAAACGCTGAAAGAGCTCAAACGCATCACGAAAGATGTGTACGGGAATCTGGCCCAGACCTTTGCCGAGGTCCTGTCCATGACAAAGATGGACAAACGATACATTAAAAAATTTGTAGACATCCGGGGTCTGGAGCGTGTAGAGAAGGCATCGAAGAATCCGAAAGGGATGATCCTGCTTTCCGCCCATTTTGGGAACTGGGAACTTGCTATACTGACCAGTTCCATGAAAGGATTCCCATTGTATCTTCTCGCAAGGGAACAGAAGATGAAACGCCTTAACGAGCTTTTAAATATATTACGGGAATCGAAGGGCAACAGTGTTATCCGTAAAGGTGCGGACGTGAAAAACATATTCCGGGTCCTGAGGAAAGGCAAAAGCGTGGGGATACTTGCGGATCAAAATGCCGGGGCAGGGGGAGAGCTTATCGATTTCATGGGACGCCTGGCATCGACGGCTACCGGGCCTTACCGTTTTGCCCAGAAAAGCGGCGCCTGGATCCTCCCGGCGTTTATACACAGGGTAAAGGGGCCTTACCATGAACTTGTAGTGGAGCCTCCGATGGCCATTAAAAAGGGGGAGGACATAATACCGTATATGCAGGAGTATAACCGCCTTCTCGAAAAACACATCAGGGCCCATCCGGATCAGTGGCTGTGGATGCATAAGAGGTGGAAAATGACGCCTGTCAAAAAGATCATGGTCCTCGATGACGGGAAGAAGGGTCATTTGAAGCAATCCCTCGCAGTGATAGAACAGCTGAAACTTTACCGCGAAAAAGAGGGATATTCCCCGGCCCATACGGAGGTGGATATCGTAAGGATCCGTTTCAACAGCACAGCGGCCAAGGCCCTGTTCAACGCCGTCAGCCCCTTTTTCGCGCCTCGCTGTCAGGGATGTCTCAGATGTTTAAGGATGGCCCTGGTCCGCGAAAGTTATGAAGATGCCGCCGGCCGGTACGCGGATGTTATCATAAGCTGCGGGTCGACCTTAGCCGGCGTCAATAAGATACTGAAAATGGAAAACCACGCGCGGAATCTGACAGTGCTGGATCCGGGCCTTTTTAACCGCGGGAAATTCGATCTTATAGTGGTCCCCAGGCACGATTTTTCAAAAAGGCATTTGAAAGGAGATAAAGTTATCGTAACGGATCTGGCGCCGAATCTCATCCGGGCCGGGGACCCCCGGACCGCGGGCGGCAGGGCGCGGGGCACAGACCGCAGGATCTGTATGGGAGTGTTATTCGGCGGTAATAATTCTTGTTTTACGTTCGGGGATGATCTCACGCGGTCCGTCGCGGAAGGGATAAAGGCGGCGTGTGAGAGAATAGACGGTTGCTTTTACGCGACTACCTCGCGCCGGACCCCGGCTGACGCGGAAAAAATATTGAAAGAAGAATTCAGGCGAGACCCGAGATGTATGGAATTTATTTCCGGGAGAGAAGACAGGAGCGAGTCCACTGTGGAAAAGATCCTCGCGGCGAGTGACGTAGTGCTTGTTTCGGGGGAAAGCGTTTCGATGGTTTCAGAGGCTGTTTCTTCCGGTAAACCGGTCCTGGTTTTCATGCCGGACAAAAGAACAGGCCGGCACCGAGATACCAAATATGAGCGGTTTGTGGAGGGCCTCCGGCAGCGCGGATATGTCAGACGGGTAAGCCCCGGAGAGATCCCTGAAGAAGCGGTACGTGTTACCGGAAATACACCGGAGACAACAGCGAAATTCAGTTTACCGGACGATAATAGACGGATATACGAAAAGATGCACAGGTTATTCTAGAAAAACATGAATATTCTACAACTTGTTCCTAAACTGAATATCGGCGGGGTGGAAAAAGGTACCGTGGAGGTGGCCCGTTATCTGACGCTTAAGGGGCATAAGGCGGTGGTTGTTTCCGGAGGGGGCGTATTTGAGAAAGATCTTGCCGCTATCGGGGCGCGCCACTATACATTACCCGTAGGGCGCAAGAACCCACTTATCATGGTTTATTGCTGTTTCCGGCTCAGACACGTGATCAGGAAAGAGAGTATAGATATCGTTCATGCCAGAAGCAGGATCCCCGCGCTTATCGGGTATTTTGCGGCAAGGTCCACTGACAGGACGTTCATAACCACCGCTCACGGACAGTACAGGAAGCATCTTATCAGCAGGGTAATGGGATGGGGAAAGATGGTTATTACCGCCAATGAGACAATGGCGAGATACATGAAGGAGAATTTCGGCGTCCCCCTCCGGAAAATAACCATTATCCCGAGAGGCGTTGATCTGAAGAGATTTTCGTTTACCCTCCCGTCAACGAAAAAAGGGAAGACTTTCCGAGTCGGCATGATATGCAGGTTTACTCCGCTGAAAGGGCATCTGGATTTCCTCAAGGCCGTATCGTACGTTTCAAGGAAAATGAACAATGTGGAAGTGGTCCTGATGGGCGAGAAGTCTTCCGCGAAGAAAGAATACATAAAAAAGATCGAACTGACAATGCGGCGCCTCATGTTGGGCGGTATCGTTGAATTCAAGGACAGCAACGAAGACGTTTCGGAAGTATTGAAAAGTCTGGACGTCCTGGTTTCAGCGAACAGGGAACAGGAAGCTTTTGGGCGTTCTATCATCGAAGCTCAGGCCAGCGGCGTTCCCGTAGTCGCTACAAGAGTGGGCGGGGTCGTAGAGAATATCGAAGACGGCGTGACCGGACTGTTGTGTGAACCCATGAACCCGTTGGATATGGCCGATAAGATCCTGCGCTATGCGGAGGATCCGAAGCTGGTGAGGAAGGTATCTCAAACCGGCAGAAAGCATGTGGCGAAGAGTTATTCTGTGGATAAGGCGCTGGAAATGACGGTGGAGGCATATTCCCGCGTGCTCAAAGAGAAGAATATCCTTATTTTCAAAATAAGCTCACTCGGCGATATCATTCTCGCGATACCTTCCATTCGCGCCATTAGAAAAAGGTTCCGGGGCGCGCGTATCAAGATACTTGTTGATGTCCATTTCAGGGAGGTCCTGGACAATTGTCCCTACGTGGATGAGGTTATTACGTGCGATTTTATCAGGGGCAGGGACAGAGGGCCTGGATTCCTGAAACTGGCGGGGAGATTACGGTCCGAGGATTTTGATATTTCCATAGACTTCCAGAATAGCCGCAGAAGCCATGTACTGGCCTTTTTGAGTATGGTTTCCGAAAGGTATGGATATGATAACGGTAAATTGAGCTTTCTTCTCAACCGCAGGATCAGTCTTCCTTCCGGGCCCCTGGGGCCGGTGGAACACCAGGCGTATATCCTGGGGCTTCTGGGGATTACGGGTCTGGAACATCATCTTGAGCTGTGGCCGGGAAGGAGCAGCGAGGAATGGGCGAAAAAATTTTTAAAGAACAGCTGGTTAAAAAAAAATCAGAAACTGGTCGCTATCAGCCTTTCGGCCAGCAAGCGCTGGAAGACAAAGAACTGGGGGATACCGGCCATGGCGGAACTGACCGAGATGCTTGCCAGAGAAAAAGGCATGCGGGTTGTTCTTCTGGGAACTGATGATGACAGGACCCATGCCATGGAGTTAATGAGGAAAACAGCCGCAAAACCTATTGACGCTGTGGGCCAGACCAGTATTTCACGGCTTATCAGTCTTGTTAAACGCTGCAATGCACTGGTTACCGGCGACAGCGCGCCCATGCATATCGCGGCGGCTACAGGAACACCGTTCGTGGCGCTTTTCGGGCCGACCGATCCCGAACGACACCTGCCTCCGTCCAGGAATCAGCCGTCCAGGAATCAGCGGGTCTTATACAAGCGGATAAAGTGCGCCCCGTGCTACAGGCCGGCATGCCCGAGGAACATAAGATGCATGACATCCATAAAACCCGTGGAAGTCTTTGATGCCTTGATGGAAATAATAAAATAGCCGTTAGCCGTTAGTGAATGACTGAACATGAGGATACTTCTCTTAACGACACATTTGAATATAGGCGGTATCGGTGTCTATACCGCCAATCTGGCAAGGTATCTTAAAAAACGAGGGGTGGATGTCACCGTTGCATCCAGCGGCGGAGACCTTGAGGATACCCTGGCGGAAGGCGGAGTCCCGCATATTAAAATAGATATAAGAACCAAGTCCGAGTTCGGGATCAAGGTCTGGAAGGCATTGCCGGTCCTGGCGGGGGTGATCAGGGACGGGGGTTTCCATATCTTACATGCGCAGACACGCGTGGCGCAGGTACTGGGATATTTTGCGGGCAGGATCACAAGGGTTCCGTTCGTGTCAACATGTCACGGGTTTTTCAAATACCGCAGACTGTCACGCAGATTTTTTCCCTGCTGGGGAGAAAAGGTTATCGCGATAAGTAAGAGCGTGCGTAAGCATCTTTTAGAGGATTTTTGTCTTTCCTCCGGCCGCGTTGTCCTGATCTACAATGGGATAGAGCTGGAACGTTATATCGCCGGCAGGGTCACCAGGGATCACGATCTTATACGAAGCATGGGGCTGGCTGGAGATACGGCGATCATAGGGGCCGTGGGCCGGCTTTCGTCCGTAAAAGGGTTTAAGTACCTTATCAGCGCTTTTAAAGATGTTATTTCCCGGGATCGCAGCGTTCCGGCTGGCGGCGTTCGGCTGCTGATCGTGGGGGAAGGCCCTGAGAAAGGCATCCTGCAGGAACAGATCCGGAAACTCGGTATCGCGGACAGTGTCTTCTTGACCCCGGGCAGTATGCCGCTGGAAAAATATCTGTCTCTTTTGGATATCTTTTGCCTGCCGTCAGTGCATGAGGGATTGGGGCTGTCCTTAATGGAAGCCATGGCCGCGGGCCGGGCATGTATCGCGAGTGATGTCGGAGGGCTGTCGGAACTGATCACGTCTGAAGAGAACGGGATCCTTGTCCCGCCGAAAGACCCGAAAGCTTTAATGGCCGCCATATTACGCCTGCTGAAGGATGACAGGTTCAGGCGGCGGCTGGGGGATAACGCGCGGAAAAAAGCCGCGGACAGTTTTTCCATCAATGAGAGTGTCGCGCAGACTCTCGAAGTGTATCGGGAAGTAGCCGGAGGCAGACATGGGTAAACCCGGACGAATACTTGTTTTCGAACTGAACTGGATGGGTGATATCCTGTTCTCATTTCCTTTTATACGCGCGCTCAGAAAGGCTTTTCCTGAGGCGCGCATAGCCTGCGCGATCGTGCCGCAATATAAAAATTTACTTATGAATAATCCATGGATAAACGATGTGTATACGCTTTCCGATGACTGTAACCTTTTATCCATACCGGAAAAACTGGCGTTTATCATGAAGATAAAAAAACAGGGATTTGATACCTGTTTTTTTCTTAAACCTTCCAGGACGAAAGCTGTTATGGCGGCGGTGTCAGGGATCTCCAGCCGTATCGGGTTTGAAGGAAAAAAGACGCTGCTGACGAAGAAAGTGAAGATACCGGCGGGTCATCCGCACCGGGCTCATCAGATCCTGGCACTGGCGGCAGCGGCAGGCGCTGCAGAAACGGACAGCACCTATGAATATTTCGTCAGGAAAGAAGATGAAGATCGGGCCGCTGTGCTGCTCTCTGAAGCCGGAGGAGGCGCCCGGCGGATAGTAGCGATTAACCCCGGCGGGAACTGGGATGCGAAGCGATGGCCGCCGGGGAATTTTGCTGAACTGGCGCGGAGGCTCATTGACCGTTTCAATGATGTTGAGTTGATGATAACCGGCGCTGGAAAGGATATTGAGCTTGCCCGGGATATAGTTTCAGGGGCCGGAAATGACAGGTGTTATACGGTATCGGGTAAAACAGGGGTAAATGAACTGGCGGCTTTATTCAAGAGATGCGTTCTCGTGATAAGCGCTGATTCAGGGCCCCTTCATCTTGCTTCGGCTGTCGGAGCCACCACAATAGGGCTTTTCGGGCCCACGTCCCGCAGGATAACCGGCCCCTGCGGAAAAGGAAAAAACATCGTTATCTCTAAAGATATTGATTGCAGGATCCCCTGTTATATCCGGGAATGTAAGAAGGATTATTTATGCATGAAGTCAATCACCGCCGGCGAGGTCTTTGAAGCCGCAGAACGGGTGCTGTCTTAGCCTGTATTTCCGATGCGGGATCGGACGATGCGGGATTGGAAGCCGCAAGCGAAATTTACAAGCCGCAGAATACGGATCATGAAGATAGATAAGGAAAGGGTCAGGTCGATCCTTTTTATAACCCTGAGCAACCTGGGGGATATAATACTGACGATCCCTGTCCTTGAAAAACTGCGCCATGGATTCCCCGAAGCGTATATAGATGTCATAACAGGCGCGCCCGGGAAAGATATCTTCGTCTCCTATCCTGCCGTGAGGGAAGTTGCCGTTCCGAAAAAGCCCCGGTCTTTCGGGAAAAGGATGCTGCAGATCATCGAGCTGCGGCGCAGGAGATACGATCTGGTAGTGGATTTGAAAAATTCCCTTGTCCCGTATGTCATCGGCGCGAGATTCCACTCGCGGCTGTTCGTGTCTCTGATGAATGGCCGGGATTTACCCGGATCCGGAAGGATATCCCCTGTCAGGCACAAAAAAGAGGAGCATCTTTCAAGACTGCTTGGTTTGGGGATAGACCCGCTTTTTGATGCCGGTTTTTTTATACCGGTGACCGATGAGGAAAAAAGCCGGGTCACTGAGATGATGGATTCAGGAGAGGGGAAAAAGGCGGTTATACTGAATCCCGGCGCGAAGAGCCACCTTAAAAGATGGGATGCGGTGAAATACGCCGGACTGGCGGACAGGTTAGTCTCGGAACTTGGATGCAGGGTGTTTGTGACGGGCAGCGATGAGGACAGGGAAACGGTCCAATGGGTCACCTCCCGGATGAAGAGGCCGGTTATGGATTTATGCTGCAGGACCTCCATAGGCGCCCTTTTGGAGCTGATGAGCCGCGTTGATCTTGTGATAACCAATGACAGCGCTCCTCTGCATGTGGCAAGCGCCGCCGGGGTTCCTACGATCGCTGTTTTCGGCCCTTCCGATGAGCGCAAATACGGCCCCCTGGCTGAGAGAAGCATAGTCGTCAAGCCGGGAGTTTCATGCCGTCCGTGCGGCAGGGCGCGCTGCGCTAGAGGCCGGGTAAACGGGTGTATATCCGGAGTGGAGATCGACGAGGTTTTTCAGGCAGCCAGGGAATTGCTGGAAGGGGAGAACAGGAGGCAGTATGGGCGGGATAGTCATTAAACAGGGTGACATTACCGGCGAAGACGTGGACGTTATCGTAAACGCGGCCAATACGGGCCTCAGGGGAGGAGGCGGTGTGGACGGCGCTATCCACAGGGCAGCAGGCCCCTCGGTAATGGACGAATGCAGAAAGATAGGCGGATGCAAGACAGGTTCCGCTGTTGTTACGAACGCGGGCAGTCTTAAGGCTGACAGGATCATCCATACCCCCGGACCTGTCTGGCGCGGCGGGAACGCGGGAGAAGCGGAACTTTTGAGGGATTGTTATAAAAACAGTTTTTCTCTGGCCGTGGAGAACGGCTTGAGGACCATAGCCTTCCCCTCCATAAGCACGGGAATATACGGATACCCTGTCGAAAAAGCCGCCAGGATCGCGCTGGAAGAAGGAATAAAGCGCATTGACGATTTTGAGGAGATACGGTATATATGTTTTTCCCCGGCGGATTATCGAATATACCGGCATACTCATGAGGAATTGACGAAAACGAGATGAAAAGTCCGGTTAAAAAAGGCGCGATATTCGCGTCAATTGCGTTAATAATAGTTTTAGGTTTTGCCGTTTACGGCAATTCGCTGGGTGGGGATTTTCTGTGGGACGACGGTTATTTGGTAGAAGATAATGCCTACACAAGAGACTGGTCTCATACAGGGGATTTTTTTTCCGGGGAACAGTCAACAAAGACCATTGCCCCACAGTTCAGCTTCTATCGTCCGTTTCAGATGATCACTTACGTAATGGATTACTCATTATGGGGACTGGATGTAAGAGGGTATCATCTTACGAATATCCTGCTGCATGTTTCCGTGGCTCTGGCTCTTTTCTGGATGGTCAATATCCTTTTCGGGGATGTGCTGCTTTCTTTTCTGACAGGTCTTTTTTTCGTGACACACCCGGTACATACTGAAGCGGTCAGCTATATCTCGGGCCGTTCAGATCCTCTCGCAGCGCTGTTCATGCTGCTTTGCTTCATATTTTATGTTAAAGAGCTTAACTCGCAAAAGAAGCGCTTTTATTTCCTCATGATATTGGCCTATATCGGAGCGCTTCTATCCCGGGAAACCGCCATGATACTGGTGGCGCTATTATTGCTTTATCACTTTGTTTTTGGCAGGAAGATCGAGTTTAAGGGGTTTCTGTCGTTGTCAGGGATTACTTTTATATATATCCTGTTAAGGCTTACTGCTCTGCGGGGCCTTCTTGCCGTATCAGCCGTCCCGACCCATTTTTCCCAGAGGTTTCCCGGTTTTTTCGCGGCCATTACCGGTTACACGCGGCTTTTGACATTGCCGGTCCATCTTCATATGGAATACGGAGCTGAACTGTTCAAATTGAGCGAGCCTGAAACAATAACGGGGGTTCTGCTGGTGTTATTTTTCCTGGTCTATGCCTGGGGAAAAAGAAAGAGCAGTAAGTTGCTTTTTTTCTCCGTATTCTGGTTTTTCCTTGCGCTGCTGCCGGTTTCCAACCTTTATCCGGTTAATGCTTACATGGCGGAGCACTGGCTGTATCTGCCGTCCATAGGTTTTTTTTTATTATTGGCTGGGGGGGTATGCTGGCTTTACAGGAGCCGGTCACTGAAGATATGTTCCATGGTTTTAATGATATACATACCGTTATTTTACGCTTATTCAACGGTCAAACAGAACGGCTATTGGAGCGATCGAATAACCTTCTATGAGCGGACATTGCGATATGCCCCGGATAGTGTCCGGGTTCATAATAATCTCGGGAATGCATACCTGAAGGCGGGGAGAAAGGAGGAGGCCATAGCTTCATATAAGAACGCACTGGCGGTCGATCCGGGTTACGCGGAGGCATACTATAACCTTGGCAGCGTATACGTGGATACCGGCAGGAAAGAAGAGGCTATCTCCTTGTTCAAAAAAGCGGTAATGATCGATCCGGATTACGCGGAGGCATACTATAATCTTGGTAACGCGTATGTAGATACCGGCAGGGAAAAAGAAGCTATAGCTTTCTATGAGAAGGCCCTGGAGGTCGATCCGGATTACGCTGAGGCCTACAATAACCTTGGTGTCGCATACGCCGCTGCCGGCAGAAGAGATGAGGCCGTTGCTTCATACAGGAAGGCGCTGGCGATCAATCCGGCTCATGCGGGGGCATACACCAACCTCGGCATTGTATACGCTGCCGCCGGTAAGAACGAAGAAGCCATAGCCATGTATACAAAGGCGCTGCGGATCGACCCGGATTTTGCCGCGGCATATAACAACCTGGCGGCCGCGTATTATTATGAGGGGCAGTATGCCCGCGCGATCAGATATTGCGATAAGGCGGTTAAGCTGGGGCTTAAGGTCCCTCCCAAACTTCTGGAAATGCTGGAGCCGTACAGAGAAGAATAGCATGCAAAGCGATATGAAACAGATTAAACGCATATTGATCACAAGGACCGACAGGCTGGGTGACGTGGTGCTTTCCACTCCTGTAATACGGTATATGCGCGGGAAGTATCCCGGCGCGTATATCGCTTTTATGGTAAGGCCGGAGAACCGCGACGTGGTCGCTAATAACCCTCACCTTGACGAGGTCATAATTTATGACAAGCGCGGGTCCCAGAAGAGCTTCTGGAATACGGTCCGTTTCGCCTTCGGTCTCAGAAAAAAAAGGTTCGATACGGCAATAGCGCTGCATCCCACGAACAGGGTGCATATTATACTGTTTCTTGCCGGGATCCCCTTGCGGATAGGGTATGATAGAAAAATGGGCAGGCTGCTCACCAGAAGGATCCCGCATCATAAACAGGAAGGCGATAAACACGAGGTTGATTACAGTTTTGGTCTTCTGGAACACGCCGGCTTCGATATCACTAAGGCTGACCGGCGGCCTTATATGGAAACGGGCGATAAAGAGAGACACATGATCGATTCTATACAGAAGAATTTTGGTATCGGTGATAATTTTATCGCCGTTCACGCAGGCGCCAGTTGCCCGTCGAAGAGATGGATGCCGGAAAGGTTCGCCCGCGCTGCGGATATCCTGAGCGAAAAATACAGTTCCGATATTGTCCTGGTCGGCGGGGATGAAACCGTGGAATACAGTAGTTTGACGGTTTCCAGGATGAAACATAAAGCGGTCGATCTGACCGGTATGCTGCTTGTAGGCGAACTCGCTGAACTCCTTTCCAGGTGCCGGTTGTTTATCTCCAATGACTCCGGGCCTGTGCATGTGGCTGTGGCGGTAAGGACCCCGGTGATAGTCATTTTTGGACGCAATGACCCCGGGCTTTCCCCCGGAAGGTGGGGGCCGTTGGGAGAGAAGGATATAGTGTTTCATAAGGACGTCGGATGCAGGACATGTCAGGCACATAAATGCGAAAAGGATTTTGCATGCCTCAGAGCGGTCACGGTCGATGAAGTGGTCGGTGCCGCGGGAAATATTCTTACCACCAGCTCCAGGTCTACACATTTACAAAAGCGGCAAAATCAAGAGCGCTGATAATTCCAATTCTTACCAGCTCCAGGTCTACACATTTACATGTAAATGTGTAGACCTGGAGCTGGTAAGAAGGGAGCTGGAGGATGGAGCTTGAAAGGAGGACCGGGGGATGAGTCTTTTACAGGGGCTGCAGTCTTCGTGTAAAGGCTCTTGCTTCTCTTATCCAAAAGGGCTATAATATGGGCTTTAACAAGTCCCCATGCATGAATGCAGGGGCTTAACGGCATTTTTTGGTAAAATACAACATAGGAGAAAGTATGGGTACAGAAGAAAAATTGGAGGTTGCGGTAAACGACGGGAATTTTGGGGCTGAGGTGCTCGGGTCTGATCTGCCGGTATTGGTGGATTTCTGGGCGGAATGGTGCGGCCCCTGCTTTATGATCGCGCCGGCAGTCGAAGAGATAGCCAGGGAGTACCAGGGCCGGCTTAAAGTCTGCAAATTAAATGTCGATCAGGGATCGCAGACATCGTCCAGTTATGGTGTTATGAATATACCCACCTTGATGATCTTTAAAAACGGGGAAATGGTGGACAGACTGGTCGGAGTGGTCCCCAAGGGCGACATTATTTCCAGGATAGATGTCCATATTTGAGGCAGATCAGATACAGAAAATTGATTTTTCCTACCGAAAGTTTACTTTGTCGATGGTAAGCAATATTCACCTGATGGGGTATTCCAAGACAATTGACATTCCGCGGAAACGCGTGTTAAAATAACCGCTTGTTTTTATATATTAATTATTTAATGCGGGGGGTAAAACCGTGAAACAATACAAGTATTCCACCCTGGCAAACATCGTAGAAAGGTTTCACAAAAAAAGGTTGATGGTAATAGGGGATCTTCTTCTTGACCAGTTTATATGGGGAGAGGTTTCCCGTATTTCACCTGAAGCGCCTGTTCCCGTAGTCTGGGTCAAGGACGATGAGTTCATGCCTGGCGGGGCATGCAACGTGGCTAACAACCTTGCGAAACTGGGAGCCAGGGTATCCCTTGTCGGGGTTGTCGGGGAAGATGAGACGGCCGGGATATTAGAAGGGCTGCTTAAGGAAAGGAATATTTGCACAGAGGGAATAATTACCGATAGAGAGAAACCCACGATCCTTAAAACGCGGGTTATTGCTCACCATCAACAGGTCGTGCGCATTGACAGGGAGAATGTTAATCAGATTACGGGGAAAAATCTGGCGAGGATTCAGGACCATATCAAGCAGAACATTCGAAATGTCGACGGCGTAATAATCGAGGATTACGGGAAAGGGGTCATTACGCCTTCCCTGCTTAATATAGTGGTCCCTTTGGCGAAAAGACACGGCAAGATCATTGCGGTAGATCCGAAGGAGAATCATTTTTCCTATTACAAGGGGGTCGATGTCATAACCCCTAATCATCATGAGGCCGCAAAAGCCGTGGGTTTTCCGCTCGATAACAACGAGACGCTGAAAAGGGCAGGGGAGAGACTTGTCAAAAAGCTTAAAGCAGAGGTCATACTTCTGACGCTTGGCGAGGAAGGGATGATGGTCTTTGAGAAAGCAACCCCCCCCCGCAGGATTCCCACGCTGGCCCAGGACGTGTTTGACGTCTCGGGCGCCGGGGATACGGTTATAGCGGTGTATACGCTGTCCGTTATAAGCGGGGGCTCTCCGATAATTGCGGCCCATATCGCCAACTGTGCCGCTGGTATCGTAGTGGGTAAAGTCGGCGTTACAGCCGTAGGAAAAGAAGAATTGATGGATAGGCTGAGGCAGGAGACCGTAAGAGAAAAACGGAGGGGGACATAATGAAGATAGTGGCTGTAATACCCGCCAGGTGGCATTCGACCAGGCTCAAAGGGAAAGTCCTGGCGGATATAAACGGTAAACCCATGATCCAGCATGTCTGGGAGAGGGTCAGCCGGGCGCATGAAGTTGATGAGGTTATCGTTGCCGTGGATAAGGAAAGAGTGCTGAAAGTCGTCGAATCCTTTGGCGGCAAAGCCGTTTTCACTTCACCGGAGCAGCCTTCGGGCACGGACCGGATCGCCGAGGTCGCAAGTACGGTCGATGCTGATATTTTCATTAACGTTCAGGCTGATGAGCCCCTTATTCATCCTTTTATGGTGGATGAGTTGGCCCAGGTGTTTGAATATGAGCGGAATGTCCAGATAGCGACGCTTGTTAAACGGATCCACAGAAGAGAGGAGGTCATCGACGCCAATGTGGTTAAATGCGTGGTGGACAGAAAAGGGTTCGCGTTATATTTTTCCAGGAGTCTGATCCCTTATATTTGCGGGAAAGGGTTGAACAAAGTCCCGGCCGAGTCGGATCCCGGGGATATAAGCGGAAGGTATTTCAAGCATATCGGGTTATATTCGTATACAAAGGATTTCCTTTTTACTTATACCAATCTTCCGAAATCCACGCTGGAAATCGCGGAAAAGCTGGAACAGCTTCGTGTGCTCGAACACGGATACAAAATAAAGACCGTGGAAACGCGGTATGATACAATGGGCGTTGATACCCAGGAAGATCTTGAAAAGGTGAGAGAGATACTGAAACAGGGTCAGGAGCATCTGGAAGTCATCGGGGAGCAGGCATGAGCATAAGACCGGTAAAGATCGGGGATATAACTATCGGTAGGGGCAGGCCTCTTGCTCTGATCGCCGGCCCATGTGTGATCGAATCCGCTGAAAGTGCCATGGAACACGCCCGGCAGATAAAGAAGATAGCGGGCAGGCTCGATATACCGTTCATCTTCAAG
>Ga0164318_10000267_pt1 | contig 36991 bp, 40 predicted proteins | sample GuaBasSedimGuay9_FD_113734 | JGI IMG/M metagenome (GOLD analysis project Ga0164318, IMG submission 113734) | Subseafloor sediment microbial communities from Guaymas Basin, Gulf of California, Mexico - Guay9, Core 4571-4, 0-3 cm | ecosystem: Environmental > Aquatic > Marine > Hydrothermal vents...
CTTTTTAATTCTTTTTCAATACTACGATTTTCTTCTACGGTAAACCCTGATAAAAATACTATAAAAATTGAACAAGTATCTTATATTTCCGAGATCATTTTATTCCATATATCTCCTATGCTAATTCCTTCGTCAAACCGTATTCTAACTCCTTTATCATTTAAAGTTTTTATAACACGACAAACTAAATCAACACCTTTATGGGAATTACTTACAAAAATAAACGATTCGCAACCATCAAATGACGTGAAAAGTGGATGCGTTTTTTTAATATCCAACCATTTTTTTTGGTAATCATTTTTTTTTCTATCAACTCCAAAAGTAATACCGACAGCCCTTTCCATATTGATTCCTCCCTTAATAATTATTTAAATTGAAATTAACATAATAATTTATTTAAAAAAATTATATATAGTGTTATTATTTAAAATAATTAATAAAAAGACTCAAAAATTCAAATATTTTTTAGAAATGAATCGCTCACAAGATTGGATAGAAGAAGCAAGAAGAGAATTAGAAGCTGCTAAAGATTTATATAATACAAATCATAATGCTTGGGCCTGTTTTACTTGTCATCAAGTAGTAGAGAAATCTTTAAAGGGAATTTTAGAGATTTTTAAAAATTCGATTTTTGGGCATAATTTAGTTAATTTAATAAAAAATGTAAAAAAATTTGTGAATGTTCCTAAAAAAATAGAAGATGCGTGTTTTATCTTAAATAGATATTATATTCCAACAAGATATCCAGATGCATATCCATCAGGTGTTCCGGCTGAAATGTATAATGATAGTGATGCATCTCAAGCACTAAAATTAGCTGAGGAGGTTTATAACTTTGCTCGAAGATTTGCAAAATAGAAAGAACTATTCAAGTTTAAAAAATTACGTGGAAAGTGTTTTAAAAAATAAAAAAAATGTTATTTCAATAATTTTATTCGGATCACAAGCAAAAGGAACGTATTCATATAATTCTGACTTTGATTTATTCATAATAATTGAGAATGAGCCAACAAGATTTATAGATAGATTATTAGAATTTGGAAGATACTCAGATGGACTGGTAGAGCCTTTAATTTACACGAGAGATGAAGTTGAATATATGGCTAACACATATCATACGATGGTACTTGAAGTTTGCGCAGATGGAATTATATTATACGATAAAAATCAATTTTGGGTCAATAAATGTAAAAAAATAAAGAGTTTAATTGATAAAAAGATAATTAAGAGAATTAAAAATGGCTGGGACTTGCGATTATTAGACTAAATAAAATAAATATTCATCAATATAAATTAACAAAGCTAGAAACTAATAAAAAAATGAATTTTCAGTAGAAATCTTTTTTCCTTCGTTGATATATCCCTATTAGGTGTATTTGACTAAATGAGGAATTGGAGTGCGGAATAAATGAGTTAATAGAGAGTAGAGCAGAGGAATTGGGCATATCGAAGGAAATAATAATTATATTAGAAAAAGTAGTGTTTATAAAGGATTTAAAAAAGGAATTAGAGGAAAAGGAGAAGAAAATCAGAAACTATATATCTAAAAATCTAACCCAGCCAATATCAGTGGATTTTGAAAAAAGGTAGGAAAAAAAATAACTAGTTTTATTATTCTATTATTATTTTTCTTTTTTTATGGATAAAATAAACATATATATTGAAATACTTAATAATGGTATATGTAAAATTGTTATCCACCAATAATTAAGTGGGCTAATAAATACATTCATTATATTAATTAAACCGAAGATAATTCCTATGAAACTGTTAACGCGTATTGTAGGTCTATTAATTTTTGGATAAAATAACGAAATAACAGCTAAATAAATTGGTGTTATCATGCAAAAAGCTAGTGTAGAATCTGAATATAATAAATACGATAAATTGAAATCAGGCATCCCTGTAAATCTATCTACGGGAAACCAGAATGCCAAAAAAGCTAAAGGAATTACCCAATATCTCCATAATGGTATCTTTTCTAAAGTATAATCCATTTTGCAGCTTTTAATTTCATGGACCCAAAAGATGCCGATTATTACCATCAAAATTAAATTTTGAGTCAAAAAAACAAGTCCATAAGTAATAGTCATTACTATATTTTGCAAAAATGCTACTAAAAAATAATTAATGGCGACCCAGATACTGAAAAATCTTCTAAATTTATTCTTAAAAATAAAAATTCCAATGACCATCACTATAATCATAATATGTAAAATTGGTTGAATTATTACATATGGAACCAGACCAAACATAAGAGCTTCCTTGACTATCTGATTTATTTGCGTATAGTCAAAATTCTTAGAAACAATTATTGGAATAAACATCCAAATTAATATTAATATTAAATAAAAACACCACTTTTGTGTTAATGATTCGAATAAAGATTTGTTTAATTTATTTGTTTGATCCATAAATAAATCACTTGTATTGTATTTTATCAAGATAATAATAATTTATATTAAGTAAAAATTATTGCATTTTATTAATAAGGATCTATATTATCTGAAGTTTATTAAATAATTTTCAACTAAAATTTATGAATTTCATTCAATTAAGGATGTATTTTATTATTGACAATAATACTAAATTATTGCTTATTTTTTTAGTTTGCGGGTTGATTGTATTAATATCAGGAATAATCTATGCCTTAATATTTAATATTTAAATGTCAAAATTAAAGTGGGAAAAATAAAATTTAATTTAATATGTCTATAGATAGATAATTTTGTTTTAAAAGTATTTAAAAATGAGATATAGAATTTAATTTAACTTAAAATCTTAGAATATTTTAATTTTTATTGCATTTTTATCGCAAGCAGTGTAACACTTTAAACACATTATACAATTTGATGAATCAATTCTTTGAAATGGTGTGTCCAAGATTCTGATACCCATTGGACATGCATCTTGACATATTTTACATTTTTTTCCTACACATTTGCCGGGGTCTCTCCCCAAATAAATAAGCCTGAATTTATTAAATAGACCCGTTAGTGCCCCAGTAGGACAAAAATACCTACACCAGAATCGTGAAATATATGCACTAATAAGGAGGATTACAAGTAAAAATATTACTCTAAAAAAGAACCACGGATAAGCTAAAAATATATTCCAGACAGATCCGCCAATACTTGTAAAAGGGGCTTCAATAATAGCAGTTGGAATTAACGAAAACAATGTATTACTTGGTGATATAGGGGCTGAAAAAATATCTACAAAAATTGAAAATTGCGATAAATCTCGATTTGTTTCAGTTATTACCCCAGTCATTACTAAATAACCAGCCCAAACGGCTACAAATAGAGAGATAAATAAAAAAATATACTTTACTTTGTTAAAAGTTTGGTTAGTTTCTTTTGACGGTACCGTTTTATGAACAGGTAGCCAATTCATTATATCCTGGATAAGCCCAAATGGACAAACCCACCCGCAATATCCTCTACCGAAAATGACGCCAAATATACATAAAAGCCCAATTGATAAAAACGGGAAAATTGCGTGAGAAAATTCCCATTGGATTAATTCAAAAATATTAAATGCATTCGTGTAAGGTGCTCCTATGGGCTGATTAACTGGAACAGGGATACCAATTGAAGCAGATTTAAGAGCATCAAAACCTAAGAAGAATCCAAAAATAATTGTAATATTTCCAAACAAAATTAAAAAGAATATCTGGCTAATTAACCTTGCGCCTCGAATTATATAATTACGGTGCTTTAAGTTCAAAAATAAACCCCCAGAAGACTTAATCCAGCATTTGAAGAGATATTAGCAATTGGAGCAGTGTAAAACTGAGCAAGCGTTAGTCCAATCGCTGTTAAAGATAACCCAATCAATAATATTATTAGTAAAATAACTTTAATCCGCATTTTCGGTCAATTTATTTGTAATTAAATCTATTTTATTATGATTTTGATACAATTAAATTAATTTTAAGTTTTATGGATTGTTTATTAAATTTCAAAAATTTAAATGCTATTGATTTATTTTAATAAATTCTAATTTGATAGTATCAAAACTAAATATATTATAAAACCATTATAATCAAATCATTTTTTAAAATTTATTACTTTGTCAAATCTAAAACCTTTTTTAAATCAAATAATGAATAGTTTTAATAATTAATTTTATCAATTTTTGTTAAATCAATTTTAGAATATTCCAAATTCAAAATTAAAAACATTATATTCATAAAATCTTCTTCTTTTTACAAAAATAATGTCTAAGGACGTAAAAATCGTTATTTAGATAAATTTGATAATAATTTTTTAGATTATGATAGTAAAGAAAATCAAATTAAAAGAATATTTCTATTAAATGAATACCAACCCATTTCAATTACCAAGAAGTACTCAAAAATAGACAGGTTATTATAAAATTTTCACTCTTTTAATTTTGATTATCATAAGTTGGTTATAAAAAAAAATATATTTAATTCTAAAAATCTCAAATATATAAGATCCACGTGGATAAATAAATTATTAATAATCTAAATACATCTAATATTATAACAATTTAAATGGTAACGATTTTCTAATAGGAAAAATCCAATAACATCAAATAAATATAATAAACATATCATTTTATCTAAAAAATTGAAGAAAACATTTTTTAGAAATAGGAACATTTTTATTTTCTAATAACTAAAAGTGGTCATTATTTGATTGAATAGAAAAAATAGATTTAAAAAAGGTTTAGGCAATGAATGAAGAGCCAGAAAAAAAAGATTTCTTAACTGGACTTTTAGATAATGCAAAAGAATTCGTTGATGGAGTCACAAGACAAGTCCAAGATGTTATTGATAATTTGTTAGGCACTAAAAAAGAAGAAGGAAAAGAACCTGAAGGAATTAGCAAAATAATTAGTGATATTTGTAATGGTATTAGAGATTTACTTGGATTAAAGGGAGAAGAAGGTGAAGGGGAGAGTGAAGAAGAAGAACCTAGTGGTATTCTAAAAATAATCAAGGATATACGAAAAAATATTCAAGAAATTTTAGGACTAGAAGGCGGTTTTAATTTAGAAGAAAAAATCCGAGATATTAGAAATCAAATTAGAGAAATTTTAGGTATGGAGCCTCTTCCAGAAGAAGAGGTTTAAAAAAAGATCATTTATATTTTTTTATTTTAAATCTAATTCGTTTAGTTTTCTAAATTTTTCTTAAAAAATTGATGAAATTCTTTTGGAAGTAATTTCCAATCCAGATCTTTTTTCAAAAATGGGTCATATGGTCTACTATTATATGTATTCCAGAATAAAATTGTTTTATTCTTCAAATTTTCTTTTTCAGAGTAATCTAATAAACCTGCAAAAGTTTTACCGGTATATGTTGTGTCTAACTTTATATTTTCTAATTCTTTAACAATATCAACAGCTTCTTTTCCGTCTTTTGTAACATAGCCATATTCTTTTCCCATATAATCTGTTAAAATTTTTCTTTTCTTTAATTTAATATGATCAATTTTATTATTAGTATAAGCTTTTAATAATTTAAGAGTTTTTAAAGCATTTTTATGCTGAGAATAAGCACTACACCCAAACCATAGGATTTTCATAGCAACTTGGACACCTATTAAGTCGATGTCGGATAATCCTGCTAAATTTAAGCCGACATCTAGTCCTGCCATTGTACCAACTGACCCCAATGTAACAAATATTATATCAGGTTTAGGAATTTCTCCAGCATCAATTTGTTCTTTTAACTCAAAAGCCGCATTGACATGCCCCAAATTTGTTATTGGATCTGTTCCCCCAGCCCATAATTTATAACCACCTTTAAAATTTCTAAAATAATAATTATAAGCCATTCCAAGTAGCCCTCCGCCATATATTAACTCACAATCAAGAGAATAGAACATTTTTAGTTTCTTTTGTACATCTAAAGTTAATGGCTGCTTCATTAAAATTAGTGATACATTAATATCTTTAATACCATTATACTTTTTTTTAGCAAAAATTGCTGTAGCTAAACAATGATTTGACCCAATTCCACCTATAGTAATAACTCTTTCATAATTTTCATGAATAAGTTTTCCAAAAGTATATTCTAATTTTCGAGGCTTATTACCACCATAAATTTCTGTTGTTAAATCATCTCTTTTCATATATAGATCAGAAAATCCAAACTTTTCTTCAATTTTTTCCAATTTGGTTATAGGTGTGGGATTATTTAATAATGGAATCCAAGGAATTTTTTCCTCCAATTCGGGGAATTTTTCGAATACATAATTTATTGATTTTGTCATTTTTTTACCTCAAATTTGTGAACCACTATTAATTAATGTAATATGTTGCTAATTATATGTTATCTTAAATTGATTAAAATCATTTGGACAGATAATTTAGGTAATAATTCTAAAATGTTCAATAGAGATTTAAAAGTTTTTAACTAAAATCTTTTGTGGGAAAAAATATGCGTTTTATTATTTTTAATTTAATGAGAAAAAATGTGATATATTAATCTTTAGAGCATTTGAATTTTCTGATTAACATATTAAAATTAGAAAAAAATTACATTTTTAAATATTTGATAATTTTTATTTCATTTGGGCTGAAACACTACACTACTAACTAATTAAACAATTTTTCCTGAATTTTACCAGCATTGTATTAATTCTATATTTTTTAGAAGTGTTATTTTAACTTTAATTAACCAATTATATCTTGAATATTCTTATGATTCCAAGGATTAATTTCTACTAATATAATTATTATTGAGTTATATATAAGAATCTCTAATTATTAATTGTTTTGTTATTGCTTTTATATTAAAGATGAGTTACTTTAATTTGATGTTAATATTATCCAAATCTATCAAAAGGTGGGAATAGCCACAATGGTGATTTTTTGAAAAATTCTTAGATATAAAACTATGACCTAAAAAGCATGGAAAAAAGAAAAAAATAATATAACATTATTCAATAAAAGTTATTTGTAAAAAGTTCGTATTAGTATGTCAATTTATTTTTAAAAAAAGAATTTATTTGAGATTATGATTACCAGATTTTTAATAAAACTAAAAAAAGTTATATTTAAACACAATTTAGGGATCTAAATAATGCGAAATTTAATCATTTTTATGGGAATACCATCATCTGGAAAAACTACATTAGCAAATTTATTAGCAAAAAGGATTGAATTAAAATTTAACAAAAAAACAATGGTAATTGGGTCAGATCAAATAAGAAAAATGATCCCAATTTTGTCAGAGAAATTTTTACCCGATAGAGAAGAAATGGTGAGGACTCTAACACTTAAATTTATAGATTATGCTTTAGATTATAATGATGTTGTTATAAATGATGATATGAATTATTATAAATCAATGAGACATGATTTTTATAAAATTGCCTTAAAAAAGAACTGTAACTTTTTTCTAATAATGTTTAAAATAGATTTAGAACGCGCATTAGAATGGAATATTAAACGAGGTATTCCTATACCCCAAGAATTAATAAAAAATGTATCAAAAAAATTCGACCCCCCTAGTGATTATTTGTGGGATCGCCCAATATTTGTAGTAAATAATCGCGGCGAAAATCTCGAAGAAAATGTAGATAAAATACTCACGCTTCTTCAAGATAAATTAGACATTAATTTAATTGAAAAAAATAAAAAAATTAAAAATACACCAGGAAAGTCCGAATATTATGATAAATTGACAAGAAAAATAGTTTCTGAACTAATCCAAAAACCTGAATTTATTGATAAAAGAGAAAATATATTAAATTTACGGAAATCTATATTAATAGAATCAATAGATAAAGATTTTGATGAACAAAAAATTAGGACTTTATTTATTAAAAAAATCAATGAACTATAATAACTATTTTGGTGTAATATATTCTTTTTGAACACCCGAACCAATAATAATTCTATAATATTTTTTTGATTGCTTTAAATTCTTTACTTTTTCTAACATACCAAATCCTTTTATATAAGAACCTTCATTTGCTATGTTCCTATATTCTCCAATCATTGATACTACTTCTACTATCTTATTCTCATCAATATCTAATTTTTTATTTAGTTTTACATTGCTTACTTTATAAATAGCTGGCCTAAATACAGATTCAGTATTATTTATTATTTGACAACTAAATTTTACTCCTATAATATGTTTAAATTGGAATGTATCATAATTATTTTTTGTCTCTTTTAAAGTCCTAATTGCATTAAAAACAAAATCAGTTTCCTTATATTTTCCCCGGTTTAACCGGTATTTATCTGTTTGAATTTTTACATTGTAAGTGATAATTTTTTTATCTACAAGTTCTTTTACAGTCTGTTTAACTTTAAAATAATTATCACTGCCATAAATAGCAATATCTACATCACTTTGTTCTGAATGCATTTGATAGGAAGTAGATCCATGAATACCAAACGATTCAAGCGGTACATTTGAGTTATAAGAGAGTAATTTTATCAATTCAATTGCAATAGATTCATGTTTGTCCAAGATTTCCTTTTTTAATAATCTTTTAAACTGTAAATCAGGTGTAAAAATTTTTTTAATATTTGAATATGGGACAACTATTATTTCTTTTTGAAGATGACTAGAATAATCTACATAATTGGGGAAGTGATTTTTGAAGACATTAATTATTTCATTAAAAATTTCTGGACTATATAACTCTTTAGGACGTCTCATTATGACGTTTTTAAATTTCCATTTATGTTCTATATAGGGTAAATTAAATAATTTTATTAAATTTTCAGGGATATATTTTAAATATGAAATAACCTTATCTTTAGGGTGGTCATAGCCAAAAGTATACATTATAAAATTGTCTGTGGTTAAAATAACATCGCCATCTCTTGATATCCAATTTTTAGGAATTGCCATATTCTTAAGATATAAATTAAATATAAAAAATTAAGTATGATAATAAAAGACAATAGTTATTTATAGAAATTCATCATTTAAACAATTCAATTAATGAGGTAATTTAATGTCAAATATAACACAATTATTATCTGCTTATATGGATAATATTATCCAATTGCTCCAAAGTTTAGTAAAATCGGTCCAAGAGAACAACCAATTAATACAGAAAAACCAACAACTTTTAATTGAGACAAATAATATAATAAAGAGTATATCCAATACAAACCCCGAAGGTTTAGCTGAAATGAGTAATTCACTCCAAGACATTGTTGGTCAACTACAGAAGGGTATTCAAGCATTTCAGTTAAATTCAATTATAGATGATATTAAAGATATAATGAAAAAAATCGGATATAAACCCAGTCATATAAAATCAGAAGAAGATTCTAAAGAAACTGAGATTCCAGCCTCAGAAATTACTCAGGAATTTAAGGCTGGTTTAAATACTACACCTAAAAAAGATGATGATGAAGATCATGTTATTAGACCATCAAGCTTTTTACAATGAAAATATCTTTTTATCGATATTTCATCATCATTTTTTTTCGTCTTCGTTGTTCTTCTAAAATTTCTTCCATTGTTTTTGTCTTGGCCCCTTTTTCATAATATATTGGTTTTTGCCCTTCCTGTTTGGTAGGTGTAAAGGAAGTGCCCTGAGTCTGCACAACTTTTTGCTCAGTTTGTAAAATACCTGAAATTTCTGGTTTTTTTGAATATACCTCTGAATTTAAAAAATCAACAATTGAACTCAATCCAATTATTACTTGAACCAACTGTAAATCGGTTATTTTTTTGTCCAAAAGATCAATAATATTTGAAGATGATTCAAGAGATTTTTTAACATCTGGAGATATATTTTTATTTATTTCAGATGAAATATCTTTCAATTTTAAAGCAATCCTTTTTACTATTTTTGAAAAAGCTTCTGATACATATTTTTTGTTATTTGCGCTCTCTTCAATCATATTTTGAACTTTAATGCCAACATCATTTATTGCATTTTGAACCGATTTTACATATCCTTGAATTGAATCAGTTAATGCGCTAATAAGCGTCATTATTTCGTCAATTCGATCGTTTAATTCAGTAGTTACAGAAGTAATAAATGGAATTATTTCATTATTCATTATTTTCACTCAATTTTTGATATAAAATTTTTAATCTTAACCAATTCGGCATTCAAAATTTCTGGGTCAACAATCTGTTCAATTGTATTAAAAATAGATTCTAATTTTAAACTAATATCACTTATTTTAGATGTCGGTAAATCCGAGAATTTGTTGATATTAGCATAGATTTCATTTAAAAGTTTAGTAGACCGCTCAAATTCTTTACTTGAACTATCATTAATATTCTCATTAAACGCAACAATTTGTTTTGAAATTTTTGATAAATTATCAACAAGATTTTCGTTAATTTTTGAGAATTCAATAGTTAAAGCTTTAATAGATAATGTTAATTTATCTATTTTCTGTGAAATCGAGTCCAATTTTGCACCAATTGATTCAAAACTTTTGTCCATTTGATCTTTCCTCTAAATAATTCTGATTTGTTTATTTAAATATGAAATTTTTATTAGTAAGTTTTAATATTCAGTATTTTAATTGGATTACGAATTTTTTAAACTTATGATTTTAATTATCAATTTTTTATTCTTATAGTCTAATTTTATAATTTTTTAATAAATATTGAAAAAGAATTTGATTTTTAATCATCTGCCAATCTTTTTTATAAATATTCAATTAATTTTATAAAAAATAAAAAATTTTATGATAATAAGGTAAATAGATGGATTAACAATTGGAATCTGATATATATTTACCTTTTTAACTGGGTCAATAGATCATTTTATTATAATATTTAAGCATTTCTTCGCAAAACATTAATATCTCTTTTTAAAACAGTAATAAGATCATTTATTTCCAAACTTTTCTCATATAAATATAAAAAATACAAAAAAAGCGCCATGGTAATTAAAAAAAAATATGTTTTCTCAAAGAGTTGAATTCTTAAAAATAATTACGAAATAATAAATAAGCACCAAATTTTATTAAATTATTATATTAACATCGATTAATTTTATGCATATAAAGTATAAAACAACATATTTGGAATTCAATTATTGAAAAAATACAATTTTTTTATTATTTTTATACATAAGTTGTCTCATTGGTCAAAATTTTAATTTTCATTTTTAGAATCATTTAGGTTTTTAATATAACTTGTGAATTTTAATAAAAAAATTGTGAATAATATTTCATCAATATTTTAATTCACTACTTTCCAAGATTTAATATATCATTTTGAGAATATCTCTTGATAGGTCAACATCAAAAAAGCCAAACATTATAATAAAAAAAATTGTATAAATTAATGATAAAACTATCAATCTAAATTGTGATAATTTATGAGCAGCAAGAAAAATACAATTTGTCCCTATTGTGGAAGAAATATTCGTAAGACAGATAAATTTTGCCCATTTTGTGGGAAAAAGGTTATTGGAATTGAAAAAAATATAAAGAAAAAAGAGCAAAAAAGTCAAGAACCTGCTACAACTGTGGTAAAAGAACCTGAACCAGAAAAAGTACCAATTAAAGAAGAAGAAATTCCGGAAAATGTTTTATTTCAGTTGGAATTACGTTCAAAAATTGAATTGATAGATTCCAAACTTACAGAAATAAGAAATCAGATAGAACAGCTAGCTTTAAAGTTAACAGGTGATGATACGGAGGGAATAGAAGATGAAGTTAAGAAATTAGGCGAAAAAATTAATAAACTTAAAGAAGAAAAAAGGAGCTTAGAATCAGATTTGGTAGATTTACCATTTGAGGAGTTGCAAAAGAAAAAAGCAGATATAGAAAGTAGAATTGCAAAACTTCAAAATGCATTTTCTTTGGGAGAAGTTTCCGAAAGTGCTTATAAGAGGCTTCGCGAAGAATATGAAGAAAAGACAAAATATTTAGAAAATAAATTTGCACAACAGAAAGTTAAAATCAATATATGGGTACGTAATATGCGACTTGAACGTGATAAAATGATTGAAAATTTGGAATTACTAAAAGCCAGACACATCGCAGGTGAATATTCAGATAGTGAATATGAAGAAAGAAGAGAAAAATTAAAAAATAATATTAGTAAATTAGAAACAAACATTAAAATTTTAAATAAATATGTATAACTCTAATTTTTTAAAAAGTGATCAGAAAATTTTTGAAAAATATTTTTAATGGGTAAATCATTTATATAATTAATTAAGATTAAATGCAAATGATAAAGATGTTAAAAGTAAAACATTGTCCAGAAAATCACAATTGGTGTATAAAATGCCACGATGGCCTAAATATTGTACTCCACTTTGCAACCAGTTAAGATGTAGCAAAAAAGCAAAAGGTAGAATAATTCAACTAAAGAACAAAAAGGTCGTTGAATGTCTATTTGTACCGGGGGATTACTGTACTGGTAGAAATTGTAATTATAGCTATTGTTTAAAAAGAAGTTTTCGTGATGATGGTAAGTGTGGTCAATGGGTTGCAATGCAAAATAGAAATAAAATGATTGATGATGATCTCGATGAAAATATGGAAGACTATATAGAAGAGGACATTCCAGCCATTAAAAAGATCCAGAAAAAATATCCTCGATTAAAGAGTAAAGCAATTAAAAAAATTAAAAATTATGACAGATATGATGATTTCTAAATTATTTCCTTTATTTTTCTTTTCATATCTTTAGTTGAAAAATAATAATGTGCTTCAATCCTGCATGGGTACATCATCAACAAATTGTGGTTTCAGATTCCGAGGAATATCATCAGCACCTAGTTAATTTAATAAAATTTTATTTTTATAATTATTCTAACCTTAATTTTATAAATATGATAAGATGATTTTAATGCGTTTAATTGATAGCCATTGCCATTTGGACTATAATAGAAATAGAAAAGACATTGATGAGGTTATTTCTAGAGCTAAAAGCAATAATCTTGTTGCAATTATCACATGTACAATTGATAAGAAAATTGACCAAGTAAAATTATTGATTAAAAAGTATAATAACTATGTATTCCATTCACTTGGGCTTCATCCTCCTGGATATACGAAAGAGTCAGTTAAATATATAAAAAAACTAATTCTTGAAAACTCAAATTCAATTGTCTCAATTGGAGAAGTCGGACTTGATTACCATTGGGTAAAAAATGAAAAAGACAGAAAATATCAGGAAATTGCATTCAGGGAATTTATTAAATTATCTAAAAAAATTAATAAACCAATTGTTGTGCATTCTAGAGAGGCTGAAAAAGAAGCTATAGATATCTTGGAGGATGAGAATGCTAGTAATGTTTTAATGCATTGTTATAGTGGTCCAGTAGAACTAGTAAAACGTATAATCAATAATAATTGGTTAATTTCAGTTCCTACTTCAGTTGTTAATCGTAAAATTCATCAGAAAATTGCAATTGAATGCCCACTTAAAAATATGGTCATTGAAACAGATTCACCCTTTCTTTCACCTGATAAAGAAAAAAATGAACCATATAAAGTTATTTTTGCAGCTAAAAAAATTTCGGAATTGAAAAAAATCGGTCTAAATAAAGTTGCAGATGAAACTACTGCAAACGCCATCAAATTTTATTCACTACCATTATAACCGTGGGAATTATTTCTTAATCGGTATTTTCAGCCAACTTTTTAACTCGATGGAAATGTCTTGCTATTGTAATAATATTATATGGAATTTCAATTAATTCGCCTTTTTCGATGACCCAATGCGTTACTTTTAGATCGAATTTGAAATGACGAATAAGATCTTGACCTAATACTTGTAATTGAAAGCAATGTGGACTTCCATCAATGGTTAAAATAGTCAAGTCTTTAATTTTTGAATATTTTATTATATTTGCAAGCTTATAACCTACTTGGTCCATATGATATGTTTCTAAACATATATGTAATGGTTCTCTCTCTTCTAAGAATTTATTTAGAATTTTAGGATATCTATCTTCGATACAAGTCCCATACAACAATATTTTTTTATTTTGAAGTCTTTTTGCACCCACATTGGTTTCTAACAAATGCTTCATTTTTTATACCATCTTTTATAATTAAAAATTAAGTATCTAAATATTTTTAATTTAGTGAATATAAAAAATATTAGTTTTTGTGATAGAAAATGAAATACACAGTAATGTCAATCGCGGGTTCAGATAGCGGCAGTGGCGCTGGAATACAAGCAGATTTAAAGACAATAATGATGCACGACTTATGGGGTGTCTGTGTAATTACGTCAATTACCGCACAAAATACTAAAAAAATTAAAAAAATATATAGATTGCCGCTAGATATTATTGAAAGCCAATTAGATGCACTTTTAGAAGATTATGATATTAGGACTATTAAAATTGGGATGTTATTGAGCCCAGAAATTATTGAACTTGTCTCTAATAAAATTAAGAATTTAGGAATTGATATAATCATTGATCCGGTCATGAGATCAACAAGTGGAACAGACCTAATTAAAGGTGATTATGTTTCAACATTGTGTAAAAGCTTAATTCCATATTCTACGATGATTACCCCGAACATAGAAGAAGCAAAAATATTATCACAAATTGAAATATCTAATCAATCCGATGTAAAAAAAGCCTGTAAAAAAATCATAGAATTAGGGACTAAATCAGTTATAATTAAAGGAGGGCACATTAATCCATCTATTTCTGAAGTCTTTGATACATTATATTACAGTAAAAAGTTTTATTATTTTAAAAAAAAGCGCGTAAAAGGTAATTTCCATGGCCTTGGATGCACATTTTCCAGTTCTATTGCATGTAATATTGCTAAAGGATATGATATTGTCTCTTCCGTTAAACTTTCAGAAGTTTTTATCGAAAATGTGATTAATAATTCAATAAAAATAGCCCATGGCTTAATACCTGTAAATCAAAAATATATCTAAAATAAATACGATATTATTTTCTGATTAGTTATCAAATTTTTACTATTAATTAACAAAATTTCTGTATTAACATTAAATTTAATTTGTAATATCCTAAAAGTTAAAAACTTCAAGAAAAAATAGTGTAAAATCTATTTTTCTCGCAATTCTAATCATGAATTTTCTTTTAAAAAAATCATGAAAAATTCCGTGAAAATTAAAAATTTCCTACTTTATCCATATCTCACCGATTTTTAATATTCTAATTTGATTTTCGCTTATGAATATAGAATATAAATTGAAATTATTATTTTTTTAATTGTTTTAAAAACAAGTTTATTAATTTAGAATAAAAAAAATAGAAAATAATGCATTTAAATTTTTTAGGTTCCAAATAATGGATAGTGAATTAATTATTCACCTTTAACCTTTTTAATTAATTCTTCTAATTCATTTTGGTCTTTTATAAAAGGAATATCAGGTATATAACCGGGAAGTCCTCTTGTTAATTCTTCAATGAGATACATTAACGCCTTGGGAGCGTCCAGTTCCCTAATATCTAAACTGCTACCATCAAATGTATAGGATACTTCTTTCCATTTGCTCTTTTCTGGGTCTAATGAATAAATTAAGTAAATATAATCTTTAGTATGAATTATTACAGAGGTAACTCCTGGGGACATCGAATTATTCAAAATTTCGACCATTTCATTTGCTTTTGACATCGAATCCCTCTTTGTTTTTTATTTGTTTTATTACAATTATTAATTAAATTATTAAACTTTTCTAACATTAAAATAAATTAAAATGTATCTAAAAACAATTGGTCTTTTGAGAATTGATTTCTCTTTTTAGATTTTAAAAAGCATGTGATAAATATGAGTTATAAGTCATTAAAAAATAAAAAGTATTTAGATGCTATAATAAATAGAGTAAAAGACACTAAAATTTCTCTACCTGAAATGATTCAAAAACTTCGGATCAAATTATCCACATTCTATCAATTGATTGATGAAAATAAATTGGAAGAATTAAGAACCGCCCAAAATACGGATGTTAAAAATATCATCTTTAAAAATATTATGACAAATATTAATGATTTAGAAGACTTTTTAATAGATTTTTTAAAAAATTTAGAATTAGAATTATCTAGATTACAGCTTTAATTAATTCAAATATTTTATTTTTCAATTTAAAAAAGAAAATGTTATTCAAATTTATTGATGCCTAAAAGTATATTGAAAAAATTGATGGTCTTTTGCATAATTTCAATTTATTTTGATAGATACTATTAAATTTAGGTTATGACTAAAATATTTATTTATTTCATATAGAAAAAATGTAAAATCTGAATTTTTATAAAAATTAGGCATTAATAAAAAGAAAATATATTTCAAATAATAATGTGAATAAAATTGAGAAAATCAATAAAATGGGTCATAATAGTATCAAGTATAATATTTATTTTATTCATAACATGGTTTATACCAATTATTTTCGATAATTTAGGTCCCACCCCAAGATTTGTTGAAGAAGATTGGACGGAATTAGATAAAATATATGCAATAGGTAAGTTTCATTCCACATTAGGTCATGGTTATCCGGATGATAATTCTCAATATTCCGATAAGCATTATTTTATACCCCTTTTTAATTGGGGAAATTCAAGTAATAAAATAAAGGTTTTTTCTCCGTTTGAAGGGAGAATAGTCAATATTTTTTGGGAAAATCACCGGTTTTCAGATGGGACAATTCAAGGGCACCAGATTTGGATAGAATCAGTACTTCATCCGTCAATTATAGTAAAGTTATTTCACATAAATATTGAACCTACTAATCTAAAAATATTTCAATATGTCCATGCAGGGCAATTATTAGGATATATGGACGCTCGTGAATGGTGTTCAACAGATATAGCGGTGACAAGAGGATTTAAAACAATTTCATGGTTTGAAATTTTATCAAACTCTTTATTTGAAAAATATAAAGAACGAGGCATTATAAGTCGGGAATTAATGATTAAAACGGAACAAGAAGCGCAAGAGAGTTTTGCTATGGGCTATAGTTTTTCACTTAGTGACCCGGGAGACTATGTATTGCTAAAAAATACAACTTTTCCTCAGATAATAGATAATAATTTTATTAATATTTCTAAAATAGGAGCAATCTCATATATGCCAAATATTCTATATGATACTGAAGATAATTATTTTAACGAAAATGTTTCATGGAGTGTCATGTTCAAATTAAATCCGAATAAAGTAAATCCGAATGGATATTCTACTGAATTTAAAGCTCCTTTTACAGCAAGAATTGAAAGAGTTGACAGTCCCTCATTTAAAAATCCAGTTATCATTTTAAGATATATTAATTCTACAAGCACGAATTATACAATTAATGATTTTGAATTAGATTTAGAAATATATAACATATCTGCAATACCAAATATCACAAATGGAGAAATAATAAAATCTGGAGAACTATTAGGTTATGTTGGAAAATATTTTAATATTGAATGTGTAGCATGGGGCAATACGCAATACATACCTGTATTCGGGTTAATGAATAACGCAGTTTGGGAAAAATGGCATTCGCAAAATTTGAATAATCGTTCACAAATGGCCCTTAACTATGATGAATACAGAGCTAAAGTAAACCAATATGGATATTCTACCTATCACTTTTCAGAGAGTCCTATTTGGTGGATTAATATAACAACCTAGTCTAGTACCGATTAAATTATCAATGCTTCTAAAGATTTTAAGTTTAGTTTAAAATATTTTACAATTATGAGACTAATAAGTCTATGATAAATGGTTTATACTTGAAAAAATACTGGAAAATTTGTTAGATATTCTAAAAAATTTGAATTTTCAAAGATATAATAAATCTCTAAATTTTCTTATTTTCTCTTTTAATATATTAATAAGAGACATTATATAAATCCAATAGTCATAAATTAATGAAAAAAATAACAATAAATAATGTTAATATGTTATTTTTGTCGGTACTGCTTTTTTTTAATGAGAAATATTTAAAAAAATTTAGAATTAAAATATTATTTAAAAAAAGACTTTGTGATTTAATGCCTTTTGAAGAAAAAATCGAAAAAGTATATGGAACAATTCTCGATCAAATAGAAAAAATGGAGAAAAAAATTATTAAAGAAAATTCAATGAAAGAAATAACTCAGAGCGATCTTAAAGATTTAGGATTTACAGACGAAGATATTAACTATTTGGTATTTAAAAAAAGATTACTTATTAAATATAAAAATGATTTAGGTTCTAATAATATTCAAGATAGTATTTATGAAATACCATCAGATTATTATTATCAGAAAATTCTATCTAATCAAAAGATAAAGCATATAAAAAGATTAAAAGAATTAGAACGGATGAAATAGTGAATTATCTTATTACTAAATTTAAAGTATCTATTATTAATAAAAAAAGTCTTAAATAAAATTGCTAATTTTAATGACGACAAGATGATATTAATTTATAAATTTAAAAAATAATATAATTATAATACTAAATAATAAAAATCGTTTTTTAGAGGTATAAAAATGGTCAAATTTGGATCTGAAGAATGGGGCAAACAATTTTGCCAAAAGTTAAATGAAAGTGAAGCATATAATAAAGCAGCTGAAACATGGGAAGGCGACTTTGTTTTTGTGATGGAATTTGAAGATGGAACAAAAGAAGTAAGACTTTATGTTGATTTATGGCATGGTAAATGCAGAGGAACAGCAATTGTAGGATCTGATAAAGAAGCAGAGTTTATAATGAGTGGGTCATATTCTAATTGGGTTAAAGTTGCTAAAAAGGAATTAGATCCTATTCAAGGATTAATGACTGGGAAGTTTAAATTAGAAGGTGACATGGCTAAGATTATGAGAGCTACAAAAGCAGCAGTAGAATTAGTTAATTGTGTTACAGAAGTAGAAAATGTGGAATTTTAAAAATATTAAATGAGATGAAGTGTATTGTGGTATTGGAATGCTCCTAAATTAGTCTTTGGTGATGGTGCAGTAGATTATCTTGAACAAATTAAAGGTACGAAAGCTTTTATAGTTACAGATGAAGTAATGGAAAAATTAGGTTTTGTAGAAATTGTTAGCAAAAAGCTTAGTAAATCAAAAATTGAAGTCAAGGTTTTTAATGAAGTAGAACCAGATCCATCAGTCCAAACCGTAAAAAAAGGTGGAGAAATTTGCTCAGAATATAAACCAGATATTATAATTGGACTTGGTGGTGGTTCTGCAATGGATTCAGCTAAAGCAATAGATTTCATATATGAGCAACCAGATATGAAATTAGAAGATTTATCTCCTTTTGTTTCTTTTAAATTACATCAAAAATGTAAATTAATACAAATACCTACTACATCTGGAACTGGAGCTGAAGTTACTTGGGCGGTAGTTTTAACGGATGTTAAGGAACGCCGAAAATTGTTATTAGCATCTCGAGAAATAATAGCAGATGTTGCAATAATAGACCCAATTTTTCCTGCCAAGATGCCTCCATCCTTAACAGCATCTACAGGAATTGATGCATTAACCCATGCAATAGAAGGGTATGTATCAATATGGAGAAATATTTATTCAGATGCTATGTGTATTAAAGCAACTCAATTAGTTTTCGAAAATTTAGAAAAAGCAGTTAAAAATGGGTCAGATATGGTAGCTCGAGAAAATATGCACAATGCAGCAACTATTGCGGGATTGGGTTTTGGAAATTCTCAAGCTGGAATTGCCCATTCAATGGGTCATTCTGTCGGTGCAGTGTTCCATAAACCGCATGGTTTTTGCGTGGGAGTTGCTCTGCCTTATATCATGGAATATGAAATTTTAGCCGCTGATGAACCGAAAAAGATGTTTGCTGAACTTGGGAGGCAGGCACTTGCAATCGAAGAAAAAGATGACTTGAAAGCATCAAAAATTCTAGTTAAAAAAGTTAGGGAACTTTTAAAAGCGACCGGCGCACCATTATCTTATCGAGAAATGGAAATTTCATCTGAAGATTTTGAAAAAAATTTCGATTTAGTTGTTGCTAATGCAGACATGGATTCATGTACTTCTACAACTAGACCAATGCCATCAAAAGAAGATTTCCAAAAATTATTTAAAGCTGCGTTTGATGGAAAAGCCCTAACACTTTAATTTCAAAAAAAATTTAATTTTTTTTATTTAGTTAATAATTTTTTAGCTGTTTCCTTTTTTTTGTCTGAAATTGACGATTCAGGTTCCTCATATGTAATTGCATTAGACGGACATATTTTTACGCATTCAGGATCGCCACCACATAAATCACATTTAAAAACGCGACCACTTGGACTTACTAAGACGCCGCCAAATGGGCATGTAAATACGCAAATTCTACAGTGCACACATTTTTCTTCATTAATTAAGACCGCACCTGTATTTTCATCTATATAATATGCATCTCGGGGGCATGAATACATACAGATGGGTTCTTCACACTGCTCGCATGTTACAGGGACAAAAATAAATCCTTTTTCTTTATCTGAAAATTCGATGTGGTCTATTCTTGAAAGAAATGGTGATATAACAGCTTCGTGATATAATGAACAAATTAAAGAACATAACTTGCATCCAGTACATTTCTCATAATTTACAACTATTACTTTTTTTATTGACAAAATTATCACTCCCATATATCTTTAATAAATTCTTCTAAACCTAATTCTTCCAGTTTTTTCTTGCTAGGTTTTCCAGTTTCTGGGTTCCAATCTCTATATTTGTAATAATCTTTTAACATTGAATCAATATCAGGAACTTTTCCTTCAGTCCCCCCTTCAAGTGGTCGTAATAATATTTCGGGTAATTTATCATTTTTTGCTGTTAAACCCATTTTAATGTTGAAAATACGCTTTAAATTAATTAATCGCTCGCCTAATATTTTTAGGTCATCAATTTTTATTTTATTTCCAGTAACTGCAGTCAATAGTGAAGCAAACTCTGATGCTGTTGGAAACGAAAAATTACACATTATTGCTGAACCATAAATAGCCCTATAATTTTGTAAATTAGCAACGATTTGCGCTTTTCCTTCAATAGATTGACGGTCTCCTGGAATTATTCCCATATCAGGCTCAGGAGAACCTAAATCAGTTTCATAATTATCAGCAGTCATATGGCATGCACCTCTTGGGGATGTAGCGTAAGTGATTGCCATTCCGAAAAAGGCTCGGGGGTCATGAAAAGGCACTTCCATTTTATTTACAACAGCCACTTCTTCTAAAGGAGCATTTAATTTTAAAGCAGTTCTATAGGAGCCTTCTGCTAATATATCACCAAATCCTTCTCTTTTTGTAATCATTTCAATTAGTTTTAAGGCTGGGTCAATATCACCCCACGATAATTCAAAGCCCACATCTTCCTTTTTTAAAATTCCTTTTTCATAAAGATAATAGGCATATGCAATAGTTACACCACAACTAATAGTATCTAGTCCATATTCATCACATAATTCATTCGCCTTTTGAATAGCTGCCATGTCATTTACAAGAAGCGCGCCTCCAAATGCTCCAATAGTCTCATATTCGGGCCCTTTTACTATTCCTTCAGTTTTATATTTACCTTCTTTAACTTGGACGACTCTTCCACAACATATCGGACATGCAAAACAGCATGAATTTTTTATTAATAAAGTTTCAGCTAATGTAGAACCTGAAACTTTTGGCGCATCTTCCCAAGTACCTTGAGTAAAATATTTAAACGATAAATCGCCTAAAGTGGTAGCATAATCCCAATATCCAGAAGTACCTAAAGCTGAAAACATTTGAGTTTTGAAACTTGATTTTACTGTATCAATAGCTTTAATACCATTTTTTGCTAATTTTGTAGAATTAGAAATATTAATGCTACCATTGCCTTTTACAGCAATAGCTTTTAGGTTTTTTGAGCCAAATACTGCGCCCATACCAGTCCGGCCAGCCGCTCTTCCGAAGTCATTGATTACACAGGCATATTTTACTAAATTCTCTCCAGCTGGCCCAATAGCTGCAATTTTAACATTTTCATCATTTAATTCTTTTTTAATCATGTTTTGAACGCGTGTAATTTTTTTACCCCATAATTTTTTTGCATCTTTGATTACTACTTTTTCATTATGAATCCAAATATATACAGGTGTGTCTGATTTACCCTTGATAATAATTCCATCAAAACCTGCATATTTTAATTCGGGGCCAAACATTCCACCAGAATTAGATTCACCCCAAATATCAGTCAAAGGAGATTTTGCACAAATAGCATATTTTCCCACACTAGGTCCTAATGTGCCGGTTAATGGCCCAGTCATTATAATTAAAACATTTTCTGGACTTAAAGGGTCAGTATCTTTGTCTACCATATCATATAATAACCGACATGCCAAACCACTTCCACCCAGATATTTATTAGCTAATTCTATGTCCAGCGGTATCGTTTCTATTGCAAAATCACTCAAATTTATATTTAATATTTTACCAATATACCCATTCATTTTTTACATCTAAATTAATTTTTAACTTTATAATATATATTAAATATTTTATTTTAAGAGGTATTATTTCTCTAAATTTTTTCCAGGAATTATTTTTAAAATTGTACCTACTTTTAATAATAAAAATAACCGCCTTTTGCCTTTTACTTTTAATTTTCCTGTCAACAATGCCTTGAAATCACCAATCTCTCTGCTACTATATTTAAAAAAATTCTCGAAATTTGATTTGATTTCTAATTTTGCTACATCAGATTTAACTCCCGATTCAATTTTATAATCACCATTTCTGAACTTGATAGTAAAAATATCTACGTTTTCAAGGATTAAGTTTATATCTACATTTAAACTTTTTAATTTTTCATTATATTTAGGTGAATTCTTCTTTTCTTCAATTAAATCCGTAATAGTATTTAAAAACATCTCTTTTAGATTCTGTCTTTCTGATTCTTCCATTTTAATTAATCCTCTTATAATATTCTATTGTACTGATTGAAATATGTTATTAAAATTAAGGTTTTTTACCAAATTTGGATTCTAAGTTAGACCTAAATTAAGAATTATCTCTTTATAAATTTACTTCTAGCTCTTCAATAGAGAATGCAATGTTTGATGCTAAAGTACCATTATCTTTCTACAACATTAGATATCTGTAGAATGCATTTATTTACATTGCTATTATCACTATATACACTTTTTTTATATTTTATTTACCCTTAATCGGTAATAACTGGCTTGATGTCTGTCTTAATAAATGATATAATAGTCTCATAATAACTAAATATATCTATTGAATATAATCTATTGAATATAAGAAAAAAATATAGATAATCAGAATTATAATCATCTAAATTAAAAATTAATTTAAAAAAAGATGTAATAAAAATTAATAATTAAAAAATTAGGGAACTCCAGATAATTTCAGTCCTAAAATATGAATTTGTATAATTTTAAGAGGAGTTGAAATTCCAAATTTAATATCTTGGTGAAATCCATCTCTTAACTTTTTAAAATTGGAAATATACTTTTTAGAAATTCCACGGTTGATAAAATAATAACATATTTTTTCAATACTAGGCCTCGTTCCTTTAATATAATAATAACTGGACAACATAGACCATTTTAATGATTCTATTTCATATTTTGTGGCTTTAGGCGTAAATGGATATAATAAGAAACTTACTATGGATACTAAAAGGTTCAAAACCATATTTTTTAGTAATTGAACAAAGAATCGTTTAGGTTTTCGTAATTTCTCTAATAAATTTTCACCATATATATGTCTACACCTGTTTAAAACAGTACCAATGACCAAATTTGTTGGTGCCAGTACCAATGAAACGAAACTATTTACGTTAAACATTTTTGAAAAACGTAGATTAATAAAGTCAGTTTTTTTACACACAAATAACGAGATGAACATTCCTGTGGATGTATCCATTATACTTAAAACTCTTTCAAGAAAACCATGAGGTTTATTAAAGAACCCATATTTTATAGCGAATTCTCGAGCAACTTTTCTAATAAAACGGATATCTTTTTGTGTAGAATTGTCTTTAAGAATACAAATTAAATCACAATCACTTGTTTCACATAAATCCCCAGTTAAGCTAGACCCAAATACCATCATTGAATTTATTTTATCTGCATAATTTGTTTTTAGAAATTTGAAGATATTTACTACATAACTTCTCGCTCGATCAGGTAAAAAATCTATTGCAATTTCATCATTGCCTATTTTCATTTTTAAAACTCCAAAAGTTTGGCAAATTCATATTCTTAATTTATAATAATTAACTATTCTATTCGATTAAAACTCTTTTAAATTTAAATGCAATTTTTGTAATATTTATTTATATTAAAATTTTAATATTAAATGAAAATTTTTTAACTCTACATTTATAAAATTTCAAAATTAAATCTATATTATAATTACATTTATAAAAGTATTTTGATTTTTTTAACTTATAAAAGAAATAATGGTATTATTTTAATAGACCAATTAGTTTTATAGGAGTTAGATATAGATGGAGTTTTATAGGAGTTAGATATAGATGGACGACAACCAAAAAAGTAAATATGATGATAAGAAGGTTAAAGTTAAAAAAGATGATTCAAATATAATTAACAGACTTATTTCAACAACTCGGAAATTTATAAATGATAGTCAAAAAAAACTTAAAAGAACATTTGAAAATTTAAAAATTAGCGAATTTTTTAATACTGATTGGGTTCAAGTCCTTTCCATCTTGTCTAATCCAATTGCAATGGACTTCATGATCGACGGAATCCCAAAAATTTTTTATGATGTTTTTGATTATGATGATGACATTGAAATCATTATAGATATACCAAATGTTCCTAAAGAAAATATCCAAATAAAAACACATTATAAGACTATTAAAATATATGTCAAAGAATATTTAATAGAAAAAATTGATCTAAGTAAATATCTAAAACGTGGGATTAAGGTTAAAAATGTAAATTGTCAATATGAAGGACGAATACTTAAAATTAAGATTATTAAATAAATAAATTAATTTATGTTAATTGGAATAATCCATTGAATAGAAAATGGAATAGATAATATAGATTCTTTTTAAGATAACATTTTAATCAATTAAATACTGTATGTATTTTAAGTAAAATGTATATTCATTCATTAATTCTAATGGTCTTGACATTATTCCCTTTATTTTCTGGTATGTGTCTTTTAAAATTTGGTATTTAAATATATTATTTAAATGTCTTGCCTTGATTTTTTATTTTAATTTCAAAACTAATATAAATTAAAAATATAGTTTTAATTAAAGTCGTATTTTCATTGAAAAATTATAGATATTCTGATTTTTAATATAACTTTAATATTTTCTACTGAAAACTTATTTTTTGGAATTATTTTTAAATCCTTTAACTTTATATTTCTCAAATTACATATGAATTAAAAATCATTTCAGAAATTAAAAAATTAATTATGAAATAGTTTTTTATTAACCACGGAGAGAAATCGGATGTATATAAAAATTATAAATAACATGAAAAAGGTTAATAGAAATTTTAAATTTTGGATGATCGTCTATTTCTTCACAATAACAGGGATTTTGCTAATATTAACTTTTTTCCCCGTAGACCATATTGGAAATACAACATTACTCCATAATAACCAATCAGTAATTATATCCAAGTCCAGTATTTCCCCATTATATATGGAAAAGTGGAATAAAACTTTTGGCGGTACCGATGAAGATAAAGGATATGGGATTGCGATAGATAATGATAAATTTATTTATTTAGTTGGGTCTACTAAAAATTATGGGACCGGTATACCTACTTATTCAAATGCCATGCTTGTAAAATTTGATATTACTGGAAACATCAAATGGTATCGTACATGGGGTTATTCAAAAAAAGATATTGGATATGATGTTGCAATAGATAATGCACATTATGTCTATATTGTAGGATCAACTCAAAATCTTGCTGTAAGCGGTCGAAACTTATTTGTTGCTAAATATGATGGCAATGGAAACCAGATTTGGAATAGGACATGGAAAGGACGCGTTCCAGCGGATATAGAAGGATATGCAGTTGCAATTGATAAAAACAACAACATCTACATTACCGGAAAAACACCTGGTGCTAGTTTAGATATATTTATTATAAAATATAATTCTAGTGGTAGTCGGATATGGAACTTAACGTGGGGTTCAACTGGAGAGGATATGGGAAAGGACATTGCAGTGGATAGTCAAGATAATATATATGTTGTAGGTACTTATTATGACACGGGAACTGCTAATGATTACATTTTTCTCAATAAATATTCATCAGGAGGAGTATTTCAATGGAGTAGGAAAATCGGATCCTCTTCATATACTGATAATGGAGAAGGCATTGCGATCGATAAAAATGATTACATTTATATAGTTGGTTCTATAAACAACACAGCTACATCGTCCTATGATATTGTAGTCGCAAAATATGATTCATTGGGAAATTTAATATGGGAAAAATATTATGGAGATCATAAAAAGGAATATGGATATGATATTGCAGTTGGTAGATTTAATAATATATATATTTCAGGTTCTAAAGAAGCAAGTTCGCCGGCTAGAAATATATTTTTTCTTAAAATAGATGGTACAGGCAATATGATTTTTAATACGACATGGGGAGGAGTAGGTACAGCTGATATGTATGGTTATTCAATAGGAGTTACCTCAAATTTAGATGTATATATCGGTGGTACACTTCCTTCGAGTGGAAAAATAGCTATCTTGATTAAATACAAGTATTTTAGTTATATTCCTATAATTACCCCGGGTTTTCAGATGCCAATCATATTAGTTTCAATGGCCATGGTAGTAATTACTATAATTGGGTATAGAATAACCAAAGTTAAAAGTAGGAAAAGTAGGGACATTCTTTTATCGTAATGAGAAACTTGAAACATCATTGTTAAGCTTAATCACTTCAATACCAAATAATTTTTTATCTTTTTTAATAATACTTCTTAATTTCATTTAATAACAGCCAATTATTCACAAAATATCGTGTATAATGCTTTAACCGATAAAATTGGAAATGATAAAAATAATAAATATATAAATAAAAGTTATTAGAAAAATAATTTTTTTGATTTTTATTATGTGAATTTAATTATTGATGAATATTATGGTCTAAAAAATGGAATCAAATATTCTATCTAACGAAAAAAATAAAAGGGTAGTTTTAACTGGTAATGAAGCCTTTATTAGAGGTGCATTAGAAGCAGGTGTTTCTTTTGTTTCTCAGTATCCAGGTACTCCTGTATCAGATGTTGGTGTTACCTTTGGGAAATTAGCTAGGGTAGTACCTAATTTATATTTCCAATGGGCATCAAATGAAGCTACATCATTAGAAGCAGCTGCAGGAGCGTCATGGTCTGGAATAAAGGCGCTGTGCCCAATGAAGCACGTTGGTGTGAATGTAGCATCGGACCCAATGTCAGTTATTGCAATAAATGGTCCATTATCATCAACGGGTCAGGGGGGGTTAGTAATTTTAGCTGGTGGAGATCCAGGCTCATTGGGTTCTCATTGCGAACAAAATGACAGATTTTATACATGGATGTTACATATGTGCCACTTAGAGCCTTCAAATGTTCAAGAAGCAAAAGATTTTATGGTCGAAGGGTACAAAATATCATCAAAATTCGATGTAATTACCTATATTAGGACTACTTCTCGAATATCACATACACGTGAAGATATAACGCTTGGGGAAATAAAGTTTAATCAATCATTAGAAGGAAATTTTGAGAGAAATATACCAAAATATTGTTCATTACCACCACATTGTATTGAGAACCATAGAAAGGTCTATGAACGAATGGAAAGAATTGAGTCATATAGTAAAAAATTTAATACAATCATTCCTGGAGATAATAAATTAGGTATTATAACTGCAGGAGTTCCATTTGGTTATGTTATAGAGGCAGTACGTAAATTGAAATTGAAAAATGTCCCAATATTAAAATTAGGGTGTATTAACCCTATAAATAAAGAACAAGTAATAAAATTCTGTGAAAATCAAGAAACCATTTTGATAGTAGAAGAGCTTGAACCATTTATAGAAGTGGACATAAAAAGAATTGTTCAAGAAGCTGGACTATCTGTAAAGATCTTTGGGCATGAATATGTCCGGAAATATAATGAATTAAGTGTTGTGGATGTTGTTCAGTCCCTTAGTAAAATTACTGGGGTGTCTATTGGATATAATGAACAAAAAATTTTACAAAAATATAATAAATATTTAAATTTAATACCTCCTCGATTCCCAGTCTTTTGTGCGGGTTGCCCCGAACGTGCACTAATATATAGCATAAAAAAAGCTACAGATGAAGAAAATACAATATATGCAGGTGATATCGGGTGTTATGTAATGAGTTTTTTCCCTCCATTAAAAATTACAGATTGGGTTATTTGTATGGGAGGTGGTCTAGGTGCTTCTGTTGGTGCAGCTAAAGTAAATAAAAAGCCCGTACTTGCCTTAATGGGAGATAGCACATTTTATCATACTGGACTACCTGCAATAGTAAATGCAGTCTATAATAAATCGAATGTTTTATTATTTATTCTCGATAATAAATGGACTGGAATGACTGGTGGACACCCAAATCCAAATAGTGGAATTAATGGGATGGGCGAGACTGTAGAAAAACAAAACATAGCTGAAATTGTTAAATCATTAGGCGTAAAATGGGTTAGGACTGTTGATCCATATCAGCCTAAAATTATGATAAACACAATAAAAGATGCATTGAAAATTAACGGTTTAAAAGTCATTATTTCACAACGGGAATGTATGCTACAATATCAAAAATTAAATAGGGAAATATTACTTAAAAGCCCGAGAAAAGTTTACTATTGGATTAACCCAGATAGATGCCAAATGTGTGGTGAATGTTTTGAACAATTGTGTTGCACTGCTCTTAAAAGAACTGAAATAAATGGTAGAGAAGTAATGCAAATTGACCAAGCTCGATGTACAAATTGCGGAGTCTGTCAAAAAATTTGTTTAAACAGCGCAATAGTTAAAACTGAAATAAATGTCCATTTGTAGGAGTGAAATGAAAATGTTAAAAATTTGGAACGGGATGTTTGTAGGTGTAGGTGGACTTGGTACAATTACTCTAAAAAGAATTTTTGAATATGCAGCTTTAAAGGAGCCAAAAATTAAAAAAATCATTGGAGCTGAAAAACACGGACTTGCACAACGCGAAGGAGCAGTCGATGTCTATGTCAGATTTTTGTTATCAGATAATGATGAAGTCCCAAAATATTATTTAACATCACCAACAATAAGTATTGGTGAAGCAGATTTAGTAATTGGCTTAGAACCGGTAGAAGTATTGAGAAATTCAAAATATACAAGTAGCCAGACTGTTTTCATAATAAACACAAATACAATCCAACCTCCTTTAAGTATTTCAGGACAAGTCAAATATCCTTCAATTGAAGAAATTAAAAATGCTATCAAAGAAATTTCAGGTTCCTCTAAAATTATCATGTTTAATGCAACCGAATTAGCTATGAATAAGATGGGTCAAGCCTTATATACAAATAATATCATGCTGGGCGCTGCTATTTCAACTGGAGCTATCCCTATTAGTAAAGAAAAAATTGAAGAAACAATTGCAGAGCAATTAAAAGATGTTAAAAAGAATTTAAAAGCAATAAACATTGGTTATAATATTGGTACTGATCTATTATCTAAGATTTAATATTAATATCTTTTTAATTTTTATTACAAATTTAAAAATACATTGAATTTTTTATTTTTATAATAAAGAGAAAATTTAAATTATTAATAGAATATTAAATTTCCTAAAAAAAAATGTGATACCTATGGCAGATAAATATGTCAACACAAAAAGTGATAAAACGGAAATTTGTGCCAAATGTAATTCGCCAATTGAAAGAGGGACTATGTTTGTAGAACATATTTTTGATGATAAAAAAGAAATTATTTGCCATTTTTGTTATTATAAAATGAAAAAAAATAAATTAATTTAAAAAATAATTTCATTATTAGGATTTGTAAATTAATGAGTAAAATTAAATCATTCATTAAGTTATTACGACCCACCCAATACTACAAAAATGCATTAATATTTCTAGGAGCTATATTTGCAGAGCGACTAATGGGCCCAAATTTATCTGAAGTTTTATGGACATATTTCTTATTATTTGTAGGGTTCGTCTGTTTTTGTATGATTTCGAGTTCAAATTATATTATAAATGATATTTTAGATATAAAGAAGGACAGGATGCATGATGAGAAAAGTAGTCGACCATTAGCATCAGGAGAAATATCTAAGACTTTTGCTATTTTACTATTTTTAATATTTCTAGTTGTACCATTAGGCATAAGTCTTTTTATTTCATATCTAATTAATGATTATTGGTTTTTTGTATTTGTCCTTTTAATTTTTATAACAGGTCAAATTTATAATTTATATTTTAAGAGAATTTCAGTTGTTGATATCTTAACCTTGAGCGTTAATTATATATGGCGGGCATTGGGTGGATGTATTTTAGTAAATATATTAATTTCGCCTTGGCTATCTCTCTCGGTATTTTTAGGAGCATTATTTTTAGTACTTTGTAAGAGAAGAAATGACTTGAAATTAATTGGGGAGGATGAAGCATATAAACATAAAGAAGTATATGAAATTTATAGTCTAAAACTGTTAGATCAAATGATAACCATAGCAACTGCGGCGCTACTTTTTGACTATTGTATTTATTCAGTAATTAAATTTATTAATAATGGAGAATATTATTTGATCTCAATTCCTATTTTCTTTTACTTGGTCTTTAGATATCTAAGTTTGATATATATCAAGGAAGATATTGCAAGAAAAACAGAGCGGGCATTTTTTGATGTGGGAATAATCATAGGTAGTTTAATATTTATAATATTGATATTAATTATCATTTACTTCCCGTTTATTTTAGATTTTATTTCCACACTTCCAAAACTTTAAATTTGTTAAAAAATCAATAATAATTTTTACCAAAATAAAAAATATTACTTTTTATTTCTAATATTTTCTAATAAATTATTATTAAAATTGTTTCAATAATTATTTGTTATAGCTAATAAATCTGAAAATTTTAAATAATTTTATAACTTTGTCAATTAATTTAATAAGGATATCCTAATTATCAAAAAATTTTAACTTCATCATTATTTTTTTGACTCATTGATATATTTAAAATTATAAATTAGTACACTTTAATTGTAAATCACCTATTTCATTTTTTCAATTCTATATCAGTAATTTTCCCAGAAGGTTTTTCCATTTATTCATTTTTAAATAAAATACTTATTTTCGGAAATGCTTTTTTGGAGAATTATATATTTTTAAGTCGGTATTTCAGAAAACTAGAGTTCAATTTATTATATGATAATTAATTTTTACAATAAGCAAACTAAATCAATTGACTATTAATTACACATTTTTTTCATTGACTAACGAAATGTTTATATATAAGAATTATTAGAAGTAAAATATAGGAAATATTATTTCCAATAATATAATAATGAAATAAATATTGTCTATAAAAAAATGAAAAAACTTGAAAAATATCAACAAATGATGAAATGAATTGAGGGACAAAATATGGCTAAAAAAAGATATTTTGCTTGGTCGCCTTTAAGGGCAATTATGGCAGGTGTTGGTGCAAAAATAGTTGCTAGAGATGCAGTTGATTATCTAATTGATTATCTTCAGAAGACCACGGTTGACTTGACCAAACAAGCAATCGTGTATGCTCGACATGCAGGCCGAAAAAAAGTAACAACCTCAGATATAGACCTTGCGATTAATTTGTAAAAAAATTTTATTAAAATTCAAACTTTTTTTTCTATTTTTACCAAGATTGGTCATTAAAAATTAGTTTTTAAAAGTTAGTCTAGATAACTTTAAGATAATTACTACAATTTAAAAAATAAAAAAGTTTTATGGGATAATTGCCGTTTTTATTCCTTTTTGGTTAACCAGATTGTCTATTATTTTGTCTAAATCATCAAGTTTGACTTTTTCACTGATAAATACATCTGTATCAATTTTTTTATTTGCAAGTAAATTAATAGACGCTTGGACATATCTTGGGGTAGTGTGAAATACACCCAATAATTTTAATTCATTATAATGTAATAATGATGTGTTAATGGATATAGATGAGGTAGGTGGTGGGCCACCAAATAAAGTAACAGTTCCACCTTTTCTTGCCATTTTAATAGTAGTTTCCCATGTTTTAGGATAACCAATTGCTTCTACTGCAATATCTGCACCCCGATGCTCGTCAGTATATTCTTTTACGGATTCTATAATATCTTCCTCTTCATTTGGGTTTAATATAACATCTGCACCAAGTTTTTTAGCTATTTGTAATCTCTCATTACTTAGATCAGTTTGAATGATTTTTGCACCTTTATTTCTGACAAGATTTGTCCAAAATAATCCGATTGGGCCAGCACCATTAATGACTACAACATCTCCAAGTCCAATATTAGAGCGTTCAACGCCCATTAATACACAAGATAAAGGTTCTGTTAAAGCAGCTTCAGCGTAGTCCAGACCATCAGGAATGGGAATAAGATTTCCACATTGAATAATTTCTTTAGGTACTCTCAAAAATTCGGTCCAAGTACCCCAATTCCATGTAATATTATCACAAAGACTATGTCTTCCAATCTTGCAATAATAACATTTTAAACATGGCGCAGAATCATGGACAAAAACAGGCTGACCAATTTTATAACCCTCAACATTTTTACCAATTTTGTAAATATCCCCTGCAACTTCGTGTCCAAAAATTGATGGGGGCTTAAAATATGAGGGATATTTTTTCTCTTTTCTTAAATATAATTTTCTATCAGTCCCACAAGTTGTAGATGCTCTAATTTTTACTAAAATTTCATCATCAGAAATAGTCGGTATTTCGCATTCCTCTAAAGTTAAATCTTGAGGACCGTGAAACATTGCAGCACACATTTTCATTTAATAACCTCTCATTTGTTATAATTTCGTATTTTTTAAAATATTTTCAAGAGTTTCATCAAAATAATTAAAAATCTCAGGATTTTCAGAATAATATAATCCATCAAAAAGATTTTGAAAGGATGATTGAATTTTCAATAATATTTCTTTAATCTTTTTAATTTTAACATTTTTTTCTGTTATTAATACTATGAAAAAATCGTCCGAAAAGTGATAATTTACTAATGAGTCCTTCATTTCAATATTTTCAAGTTCATCGTGAGTTACTGTTTTAGAAAATTTAATTATACTTGAAAAAAAGTTCAAATAAAGTTCCTGATTTTTCATATCTTCAATGAAATTTTTTTGAAATAAAATTCTATAGTCTTTTGCAATAATCCAGATATATTTGATTGAATTCTTACTCATATCTCTTCCTATACAGAGTTAAATTGTTAATAAGATTTTCGTTTTTATAATTATTTTAGTAAATTAAAATCCTAAAAATTGAGATTTATGGATTAATTATCAATTTTAATGATTTCTTGGCTTTATGACCGATATTAATTGCTTTTTCTAAATCTTTTAATTTAAATTTATGAGTTATTAAATCCTTAACATTAATAAAACCATTCTCTATCAATTTAATTACGCGAGGATAATCAAGAGGAGATGATGAATAAGTCCCTACAAATGTCAATTCATGAAAAAAGATTTCATTAAAGTTGATTTCAATATTTTTATTTTCCATGAATGGCGCAAAAACATTAATGATCGCTCCTTTTCTTGCAGATTTTATTCCTTGCTGCATAGCTATTTTGTTTCCCACAGTATCAATTATTACATCAGCACCTTTACCATTAGTAAGTTCAAGCACTTTTGATACGAGATCTTCTTTATTGACATTAATTCCGATACTATCAAATTTTTCAGCCATTTTTAACCTAAAATCGACCAGATCGGTATTAATTATAAGGGAAGCATTGAAAGTTTTTGCAATTTGGGTATGAATAATACCAATTGGGCCACTTCCTAAGATAAGTACAGTATCGCCAGGTTGGATTTTACTGGAATATCCTCTGATACAACATGCTAGTGGTTCCATAAATGCACCTTCATCATAACTCATCGAATCAGGGATCTTTACCATAGTTCGAGACACATTTATGGCTGGAACTCTAATAATTTCAGAAAAACCACCTGGATCTAAATTTGTTTTTAAATATTCATCGCATAATGAATGGTGGTTATGTCGACATTCCCAGCAGACCATGCAAGGTGCATGATGTGCTAAAGCTACCCTATCTCCCACAGAAAACTTTTTAACTTTATCCCCCACTTCAATTATAATTCCAGATACTTCGTGTCCTAATACAATCGGAGTTTGAACTGTTTTATAAATTGCTTTATGAATATCGGTTCCACAAACACCACATGATTTCATTTCAATTAGAACTTCTGATTCAGAAATCTTGGGACTTTCGATATCCAAATACCTAAAATCATTAATATCATAAAAAAAATTGGCTTTCATAATTGACCATCTAAATGTAATCCTACATCTTTTATTTTAAATAGATCTATATAATTTAAAAATATAATATAAAATGTATTTAATTATTAAATAACTTAAAAAGATGGATTAAAAATGGATGAAGATCTAACAGATCCCCAATTACTTCAAATGTTCGAGATAATGTATAAAATACGACAATTTGAACTTACGGCATACGATTTATTGGGACAAAATATGATACCCGGTACTTTACATACATATGCAGGTGAAGAAGCTGTCGCAACAGGAGTTTGTCTTAATTTAACTGATGAAGATTATGTTTCAAGCACTCACAGAGGACATGGACATTGTATCGCAAAAGGTGCAGATATAAACAAGATGATGGCTGAATTATTTGGGAAAAAAACAGGCTATTGCAAAGGAAAAGGGGGGTCAATGCATATTACAGATTTTAAAGTCGGGATGCTCGGTGCAAATGGAATTGTAGGGGCTGGAATCCCTATTGCTGTAGGAGCAGGTTTGACTTGTAAATTAAAGTACCCAGGAAGAGTTTCGGTCGCTTTTTTTGGCGATGGTGCCTCAAATCAAGGTACATTTCATGAAAGTATTAATTTAGCTGCTGCATGGAATTTACCAGTTATTTTTATTTGCGAAAATAATCTTTATGCTATGGGAACTGATATTAGAAAAGTAACAGCAAACCCAAATATTGCTGATAGGGCAATAGGATATGGAATTAAAGGCATTATTGCAGATGGAATGGACGTTTTAGATGTATATAAAAAAGCAAAAGAAGCAATTGAACACGCTAGAAATGGCGGTGGACCAACGCTTTTGGAATGTAAAACATATAGAATTAAAGGCCATTCCAGATATGATCCTGCATTATATAGACCAAAAGAAGAGGTAGAAGAGTGGATGAAGAGGGATTGTATAACAAATTTTAAAGAAAAAATATTAATAGGTGAGAAACATATCGACCAAAACGTTATTCACGAAATCGAACAGAAAATCATTAGACAGATTGAACAAGCAGTGAATTTTGCAAAAGAAAGTCCATTTCCTGAGAATTCATCTGCCCTAGAAGATGTTTATGCGGAGGACTTAAAATGAGAGAAATTAAATATGTAGAAGCACTAAATGAAGCACTTAAAGAAGAAATGGAGAGGGATCCAGATGTTATTTTACTGGGCGAAGATATTGGAAAAGAATGGCAGGGAGCATTTAAAGTTACAAAAGGTCTTGAAGAAATTTTCGGCCCAGAAAGAGTAAGGAATACACCAATTTCTGAAAATAGTTTTGTAGGGTGTGGTGTTGGCGCTGCAATGACAGGTCTGAAACCAGTCGTAGAAATTATGTTTGGAGACCTTATATTACTTGCAATGGACCAAATTATAAACCAATCTGCAAAAATGCGATATATGTCAGGAGGTCAAGCTTCGGTACCCATCGTGATACGGACACCATTTGGCTCAGGAGGTTCCTATGCATCACACCACTCTCAAAGCTTAGAAGCTTTATTCACACATATCCCCGGTCTTATAGTTGTCCAACCAAGTACACCCTACGACGCAAAAGGACTATTAAAAACAGCAATAAGGTCCATTGATCCTGTTATGTTTTTTGAACATAAATTTATTTATAAGAAGAGTGGCCCAGTTCCTGAGGACGAATATCTAATCCCATTTGGAGAAGCCGATATTAAAATAGAGGGCTCAGATTTAACAATAATTGCAACTTCCATGATGGTATGGCATTCTATAAAAGTTGCAAAAGAGTTAAAAAATGAGGGTATTTCTGTTGAGGTAGTAGACCCTCGAACTCTTGTACCACTTGATAAAAAGACCATTTCTGATTCAGTCAAAAAAACAGGTAGAGCCTTAATTGTCCATGAAGCAGTGTCAAGAGGTGGATTTTCAGGGGAAATAACAAAAATGATTATTGATGAAGCATTTGACTACCTGGATGCACCTATCAAAACATTAGGGGGCTTACCTACACCTATCCCATTTACCCCAAACTTAGAAAAATTTGTCGTACCAGACCCCAAGAGAATTAAGAAAGCTGTAATTGAACTTGTGCCATAGACGGACGCTTTTAATAATTTAATAACATTCTCTAAATTTTTCAACTTTCTTATTTATATTTAGAACAGAATTTAACTCAAGGGTTTATTCATTTTCCTATGCTAATAATAGGAGAATAAATTTTATATCTATTCAACACGAACAGATACTGGCGTGACCCCAAACGCCTCTATCCCGTCCACTTTATCAAAAGCTTTCGGGACTGCTTTTTTTATTATATTGTAAGATGCGTCCACACCTGCATTTATTAACTACCCATTAGTTGTCCTGCATATTTTGATCCATTGTATAGATTTTTTGCCATGTGACAAAGGTACGATAGAAGTTGTTTTGATATTTATTTATTTGATGCTTTAGGGACGGTTCTTTCTGTTTCTCCCTCTAATAAGTGCCCTATGGCGTCACTTTATAGATTAAATGGAGAACAACAGTCCACTTTTTTTCCTTTTCCTGTGCAGTTTTATTCTATTTTACTTAGCTTTTTACATCACCTCTTTATATTAATCTAAATCTAAACTTTTTTGCGTA
>Ga0164318_10000268_pt1 | contig 36961 bp, 37 predicted proteins | sample GuaBasSedimGuay9_FD_113734 | JGI IMG/M metagenome (GOLD analysis project Ga0164318, IMG submission 113734) | Subseafloor sediment microbial communities from Guaymas Basin, Gulf of California, Mexico - Guay9, Core 4571-4, 0-3 cm | ecosystem: Environmental > Aquatic > Marine > Hydrothermal vents...
TGACTTATCATGATAATGCCACCTCCTGCCATATCGTCCTCCTTTCGAAGCAACGATTATAGCACTTTCGAAGTGTAACATTTCTATTTTGTCAGAATGTAACATTATCATTTTGGTGTTACATCAGATTTGAGAACGCCCGCGATTATTCCCAGACTACCCTGCCGTTAACATAAAGTATGTTTCCCCCGCCCTCAGCGTGGTTTTTCGCCTTGTCCCTCACAAGGGGTGTCAGCGAAGAATTCCTGGCGGATAACCCTGCCGTATATATATAATCCGGCTCCCCGGGTGTCCCTATTACCTCAGTCGCGGGACAATCCATCAGACGCCTGTCAGCCAGATAATGTTCGTCGTAAAGGGTCTTAAGCGTGGGCGGAAATTTCTTTTTATGCTCCCCCGCGTAAATGTATAACGCCAGCCCTATCTGGCGCAGGTTATTCGCGCATATGGTCTTTTCCATCTTTCGATAGTTATGCCGGATAACCGGCATCATCACCCCCCCCACAATAAGCACTATGACGAAAACCAGCAGCAACTCACTTATCGTAAAACCTTTTTCAGGGCCCCGCATCACAGTAATGCCTCCACTTCGCCGATTATGACCCCGGCCATCTGCCTCTTGGTGAGTTCCTCAAACCTTTTAATATTACCGCCGGCGTCAATGAGGATATACTCTTTCTCCCCAGGCCCGAACGGGTCTGTCTCCGTGTCTTTCTTGTTAATAATGATCATGTCCAGGCTTTTCGCTTTAAGTTTATTTTGCCCGTTCTCGACCGGGTTTTCCGATTCAAGAGCGAACCCTACCTTTACAAGACCTTCTCTTTTACCCACTTCCAGCAGAATGTCCGTATTCTTCACGAACCTGACGGACAATGTTTCCTTTTTTTTGATCTTGTGTTTTTTTTCTTTCTCCGGCCGGAAATCGCAGACCGCCGCCGCCATTATCAGACAATCGCACTCACTTACCCGTTCGACCACTCTGTCTCTCATTTCCCCCGCCGTTTTAACACCCACGGTCTCCACGCCTGCCGGCGGGGACAAGTTTACGGGTCCGCTTATCAGACACACATCAAACCCTCTTTCTGCGCATTCCGCGGCTATCTCATACCCCATCATTCCGGTAGAATAGTTGGAAATATACCTGACAGGATCCAGAGGTTCGATGGTAGGTCCCGCCGTTACCAGGATCTTGCCGGCGGGGGTGGAGTCTTTATCCATTTTCAAATATTCATGCACTGTGTGCATCGATACTACGTTCCTAAAACCCTCTCCGTTTCTTCGACTATTCTCTCCAGCGGCGCCAGGCGCCCCTCGCCTTCACGTCCGCACGCCAGAGGCCCTTTTGCGGGATCGATAAAATGATACCCATTCTGCCTGAGATGCTCTATTTTTTCCCGCACAATGGGATTATTGAACATCTTATCATTCATGGCCGGCGCAAAGACCACTGGACAGCCCGCGGCACATACTGTTGACGTCAGGATGTCGTCACAGATCCCTGCGGACACTTTCCCGATTATATCAGCGGTCGCGGGCGCGACCAGGATCACATCCGCCTCATCGGCCAGAGAAATGTGAGGGGGGCTGCTGTTTTCGGACAAACGAAACATGCCCCTGACTACTCGTTCCCCCGTGAGCGTCTCAAGCGTCAGCTGTGTGATAAACCGCCCGGCGGAACGGGACATCATACAACGCACGGCATATCCTTTTTCCCGGAAAAGACCGATAAGGCTGCAGGCCTTGAAACTGGCGATGCTCCCGGTCACCCCCAGAAGTATGTTTTTCTTCATAATGCGGCTCCGCTAAACTCCCTTCAGCCTGACTTTATCCTCGGCTATCTCCTGGAGAGCAATCGTGGTAACCTTGTCTTTTGGTTCCGTTCCAACCAGCTTTTTCATTCCGGCGTTAAGTTCTACGGCCCTTAACGCCGCCAGGTTGCACAATTTATAAATACTACCGGTTTTTTCCAACAGGCTGTCCCTTGACACCTTCCTCATCTCTCCTTATCCTTTCTTATTTTATATTGTCTTTCCGGCGGTCCCTTTCGGTCTCTACTATGGTCCTGAGTTCTTCCGCCGCCTTTTCTAAATTTTCATTAACGATCAGATAATCATACTCGTCCGCGGATGCAATCTCGGCCCTGGACTCTTTCAGCCGGAGGGAAACCTGTTTTTTCTGATCCGTGTTTCTTTTCTTAAGCCTTGTTGCCAGTTCTTCAACCGACGGCGGCATTATGAACACGCTTATGCTTCCGGGAAAATCCTTTTTGACCGTCCTGGCGCCTTTAACGTCTATACTCAGGATTATATCCGTTCCTTCCTCTAACGCCTCCTGGATCTGTTCCCTTGAAGTACCGTAATAGTTCCCGAAGTTCTCTTCCCATTCCAGAAACTTCCCGTTCTCGATTCTCTCCCTGAATTCCTCTCTGGAAACGAATATGTAGTCCTGCTTATCCGTTTCCCCCTCTCTGGGCTGTCTTGTCGTATATGATATGGATCTCTTTATCCGGGGAACATTTTCCAGTAAACGGGTTATGAGTGTCGTTTTCCCGCTGCCGCTAGGGGCGGAAAGTACTATTATCAGAGGCTCCGTTTTCATAAAGCGGTGCGCCATGCGCTATTCCACATTCTTTACCTGCTCCCGTATCTTTTCTATATCGCTTTTTAGCTCTATAACGGTCTGAGATATCCTGAAATCGCTTGATTTCGCCCCAATGGTATTCGCCTCCCTCTGCATTTCCTGGGCGATAAAGTCCAGCTTCTTTCCCGCGTCCGCTTTCACGTTACACATAACGTCTTTATAGACGACCAGATGCCCTTTCAGGCGGGTGATCTCTTCGGCTATATCACAATTTTTGGCGAATAAAGCCACTTCTGTCTCCAGCCTGCCTTTCTCCATCTCGGCATTCTTCGCGATATCCCGGATAGACTGGACCAGTTTCTTGCGGTATCCGGCAACGCTCTGTTTTCCGTATTTCCTGATCTTCTGGATGTTCTTTTCCATTCTGCGGAGCCGCGTATTAAAATCTTCAGCCAGGCGCAGCCCTTCGCTTTTCCTGTACTCGAGCAGCTTCTCGAGCGCTTTTTCCAGCGCTCTCCTGATATACGGCCAGATCTTTTCCTCTTTCCTCTCAACACTGCTTTCCATTACCCCGGGGAAACCTATCAGCGCCTGTATCTGTATCTCCCCCTTGACCCCCAGGCTTTTCTGGACTTTTTTAATCTTCCTGAGGTATTCCCGGGCAACGTTCGCGCTTATTTCTATCTTGTGCAGGCTTTTCTGGCCATCGCCGCCTTCCCTGGCTATCCTGACGAAAACCTTTCCCCGGAATATCTTCTTTTCCAGGATCCGCTTTATCTTCTCGTCCAGGAGAAAAAAACCGTTGAACGGATTACAGACAACGCTCAGGCTTTTATGGTTCAGGGTTTTGATCTCCGCGATTATCCTGCCATATGGGCACTTTTCCGTGCCTTTGCCAAACCCGGTCATTGATCTTATCATCTTTTTCCCGGACGCTCTCTTGCGCCTGCCTGCCGCAGCGATCACACCCACCTCCGCTTCTTTGTTGTTTCCATGACCTCGGTCACAGGATAAATATCTATCAGTATCTCATCCGGTTCGAACCAGAGTTTTATTTCCCTTTCGGCATCACCGGCATTGGCGGAAGCATGCGTGACATTCTCATATACCCCCGCTGTGGTGATCCTGCCATATGCGCCCCTTATTGAGACAGCATCCGCTTCTTCCGGATTGGTCGCCCCGCAGATATCCCTCACCTTTTTGATAGCGCTTTCTCCCCAGTATATGAGCGCCATGACTTTCTTTTTATGGTATTCCCCCATAATGTACCGGATAAGGTCTTCGAAGAAAGGCTGGTCCTTCAACTGGCAGTAATGTTTTTCGGCCAGCTCGCGGGAAACCTTTACTACCTTCGCCCCCACGATGTCCAGCTTTGTCTCTGACAGCCTCGTCAGGACATTACCCGTCAGGGATTTTTTTAATCCGTCCGGTTTTATTAAAACAAGTGTCTGTTCCAGCATATTCCCCTTCTTTTCATTAAAAACATCCCAGCGCCCCTATTTTAACAACTGCCAGTAAAAAGTCAATGTTTTAAGCGCCCTTAGCTTCCCGCCCCGACGCTTCCGATCCCGCATCGTTTTCCAGTTCCACTCCCGGAGTGGCTACTCCCGGAGTGGCTACTCCCGGAGTGGAAAAAAGGTCAAAAGACGACTATAAACTCGCCGCGGGGGTTGATCTTTGAAAAATGTTCCAGATGCCGGCTGGCTTTTTCTCGCCTTATTTCTTCAAACTTCTTGGTTATTTCCCGCGCCAGCACGACTTCGCGGTCCCCCAGGATATCGAGGAAGTCCTCCAGGAATTTTATTATCCTGTGCGGGGATTCATAAATTATTACGGTTCTTTCTTCGCCTTTCAGACTTTCCAGCTGCCTGCGTCTGCGCGCCCCGCGGTTCGAAAGAAACCCTTCAAAAATAAACTTGTGAGTCGGCCTGCCGGATAAGACCAGCGCGGCTACAAATGCCGTGGGCCCGGGAACCGCAGCAATGGGAATGTCGTTTTTTATGCATTCCCCTATTAGCGCGCTGCCGGGATCGGAAATACCCGGCGTGCCGGAATCAGAGATCAGCGCGATATTCCTGCCGCCCAGCAATGTCTCGATAAGCCGCGGGGTCTTTCTCTTCAGGTTGTATGAATGAAAGCTGGTAAGAGCTCCGCTTATCCCATGGGCCCTCAGCAAAACCTTTGACCTGCGTGTATCCTCCGCGGCTATCAGGTCCACCTCCTTGAGGATCCGTATAGCCCGTAACGTCATGTCCTCAAGATTCCCTATGGGCGTACTGACAATATAGAGTGTTCCCGGTACCGTCATTTCCCTACTTCGGAAGAGCCGTCATAACAAATACCATCACAAAGAGCGCCACTGTCTCGATGACTCCCAGGACCATTATGTAGTTACCGAACCCTTTCCCGCTCTCAGCCAGGGCGTCCGCCGCGGACGCTCCGGCCTTGCCCTGCATCCAGGCCGAACAGCCCATGGCCATCCCAGCGGCAAGTCCCATAACCATCTGAAAAGGATACACCGCGGGATCAAGATTGGCACTTTGTATGGCGTTCCTCAGTATCATCCCGTAAATAGTCTGTGAGAGGGGCGCCCCCACAAAGGCGATCAGGATAAAAGGCGCCATCTTGTTCTGCATAAACGCCTTCTTCCATGCGCCGATCGCGGCCATGCCAGCGGCTCCCGTGCCTAAAGCCGACCCTATCGCCGCGAAGGTCAGCGAAAGCCCCATATCTCCTAATCCTGAAACCATGCTTCCTCCTTCTATGTTAAAACTCAACTATGCGTAGTTCCGTAGTTCCGATGCGGGATCGGAACCGGGCGTTATTCTTATTTCTCGCAGAACGGCTCATACTTCTTGCCGGACCATTGCATCCCTAAATGGCTCGAGAACTCAAGCATATTCAGTCTTATGCCGTGAACGATAACCGCCATAAACCCCAGGATAATATTCAGCGTATGCCCCAGAAAAAGAATCACCGTCGCGGCCAGGGCGCCGATCACGCTGTGAACACCGCCTGCGAGGGCCATGTCATTAAAACTTTTAGCGACGATCACCGTAGCGTATCCTACCGCGAACAGCCTTAAATAGGAGACGATATCCGAAAATGAACTGATAACGCTCAGCGGCAATTCCGCCAGTGTCCCGAGCACGCCTTTAAGGATGCCTTTCTGTGGATTTGAGAACAGGAGGACAAGACCCGCGCCCAGAACGAACAGCCAGAGAGCGGACGAAGGGAATGCCTTGCTGATAACGAACTTTCCAGCGGCAAAAAACATTCCCCACAGGATCATGATCCATCCCGCCTCAGCCAGGGCTCTGGCGGAATTGATCACCTTCAGCCCCCTTAAAAAATGGGCAATGGTCAGATGCACGGCTCCTATCAAAAAGCAGATATATATCAAAAAGTCCTGGTTATTGTCCGCGAAACTGTTCACCCTCTCGATAACCAGACCTTTAAAAAAAGGCAGCTGCGCTATCTTCTCCGCTCCGAACCATGTGCCTGTGACCGTACCCCAGACGATCGTTCCCACGCTTAAAAGGTACATCAAAAAAAACGGCTCAGTCGGCAGATCTTTCAACCTGCGGCGCGCCAAAAACGTCACCAGAAGAAAAAAAAGACCGTACCCCGCGTCACCTATCAGCATCGCGAAGAACAGACTGAAAAAGACCAGAAAATAAAAACTTATGTCAAATTCATTGTATCCCGGGAGTGTGTTCATGAACTGAAAGACCGGATCGATAATACTGATCCATCTGGGATTAGTTATGACCGTCGGGGTCTCGTCGGGGTTGTCCGGTTCTTCTATGAGATATCCCAGCCCGTGATGTTCCGCCATGGACGTAATCTTAGAAAGCATTTTGACGGGGCAAAATCCCTGAAGATACGAAAACTTTCCTTCCTCCTGCATCCCGAACTTGACTTTCAGGACTTCCCTTTCTCCTTTCAGTTTCCTTTCACACTTCTTTATCGCCTCAAGAGCACGGGCCGCTTCTTTGAGAAAACCATCTATCTCCGCTATCCCGCTGTTCAATCCTTCCAGTTCCTCTGTCATTTTTTCCGGACCCGCCGGCGGCGGCGTCATCTCCTCAAAGACCGGCGTTTCCTCATCCAAACCCCGGGATACGGCCACAAGATACGCATACCCTCTTTTTTCCCCGATAACATAATACCCTTTATCCTGCCCGGGCTTATTAAGCTCATTTTTTCTTGCGCGGTAAAACCTGATGCTTATCCCTTTTGCTTTTAACTCCGCGATGTCTTCGGGGTCGAATCCACCCCACGGCTCAAACCATTGTATCTGCCTTTTCAGCTCCTCGATACTTGTCAATAAACTCTCTTTTGCGGTCCGGGCGGTCTCGACTTTGTCGGCCATCTCAAGGATATCCCTTTCGTGCGAACTCTCCCGCATTTCCTCCCCGCGCTTTTCCGCGTACGGAGAAAGTATTGAGAGCATCCTTTCTATTTTCGATATCCTGTCCTCAAGAAAATTTATTTCATGGTGAACGGGCGTTTTTACATGCCTGATATGGAGCACCCCTGCCCTCTTGAGCCAGGGAAGGAACTTCTCCCTTTCATTTTCCGAGACCAGCACCGTAATTTTTTTCATCCGTTCGATCATGCCCTGACCTTTTCCACCCGGCTTTTCAGTATCTTCTCTTTGGCTATCTTGCCTGTCACAACAGCCGCTGTCCGCATATCGCCCAGGTAAATCTGTATTTTTCTGATGTTCTCGCGTTTTTCGGGGATCAATACCTTCTCAAAAAGGTTCACTCTCTGGGTCGTGATCCTTAACTCTTCCCTGACAAGGGCATCCTGCTTTTTCAGTACCTCTATCTTAGCGTTTAAAGTCATGACTTTTTTAAGCGCTTCTATGCCGTAATCCAGCCACAAAGGGGTCCTGACCGGATCATACTCCTCTTCCCTGAAAACCGCTTTATCAAAAACCGGGACGTCAATACCCGCGATATTATCTAAAACCGTCACGACCTCTTCCAGCCTGACCAGTTTTTCCAGGCCGGTATCCTCGGCAAAAACATCCACCCATTTATATATCAGGGCCTTGGCATACGCTCTCTGCCGCTTCAACTCTTCCATGGCGTGATGCAGCTTAAGTATCTCCGTCTGCAATTGTTGTTTTTTAAGCAGCAGCACCGGAAGGTACTGGACATATCGTTTGAGCGCGTCTTTCTGTTTTTTAAACTCGTTTTTCGTAAGTCTTATCTTTGCCATGATTCGCCGCTCATCGCTCTATCCCGGCCAGAACTCTTCCAGAAGCTCGGTCCGGAAATTCGTCTCCTCGGGCTTGAAGCATCGTGCCAGGATCTCCCAGCCGTTATCAAGCGCTTTTTCCAGCGGGATGTTCACCTTCAGGTCCATCATCTGGGCCTCAAAAAGATTACCGTATCTCAAAAGCTGCTTATCCCATTCGCTCATCCTGAAGCCCATGGACCTTTTCTCTTCCGCCTCCCTGTACTTGGAGTAAAGCTGTATCATGCCGTCCATGACAGCCCTGTGATCCTTCCGGGTATCCTTGTTAACCAGCTGTTTCAACCTGCTCAGGGACCCGAAAGGCTCGATCCTCCCGTTCCTGAGATAGAACTGCCCTTCCGTAATGTAGCCCGTGTTATCGGGGACAGGATGAGTAACGTCGTCCCCCGGCATGGTGGTAACAGCCAGTATCGTAATAGAACCCGCCCCCTCAAAATCAACGGCCTTTTCATATCTTGAGGCAAGCTGGCTGTATAAGTCGCCGGGATATCCCCTGTTGGAGGGGACCTGTTCCATTGTTATGGCGATCTCTTTAAGAGCATCGGCAAAATTCGTCATATCAGTAAGAAGCACCAGGACCCTTTTGCCTTCAAGGGCGAATTTCTCGGCTACTGCCAGAGAAAGATCAGGGACCATAAGGCCTTCAACCGTCGGATCCGCCGCCGTATGCATAAAAAATATGGTCCTGCTGAAAACTCCGCCTTCTTCAAGGGTCTTCTTAAAGTACATATACTGATCATACTTCAGTCCTATACCCCCCAGGACGATTATGTCTACTTCGGCCTGAAGCGCTATCCTGGCCAGGAGCTCGTCATATGGTTCCCCGGAGACAGAAAAGATCGGAAGTTTTTGCGATTCAACCAGTGAGTTGAAGACATCTATCATCGGGATATTCGTCCTGACCATCCGGCCGGGGATGACCCTTTTTGACGGATTCGCGGGAGGCCCCGCGATCTCGATCATGTTCTCCGTAACCGCCGGACCTTTATCCCTGGGCTGGCCGCTTCCGTTGAATATCCTGCCCAGCATATTGTAAGAAAACCCCACTTTCATCGGATGCCCCAGGAACCGCACTTCGTCCCCCGTGGATATGCCTCTTGCCCCGGCAAACACCTGAAGATACACCATCTCCCCGTCAAGCCGTATCACCTGGGCTAAAGAAGAACCCCTTGAAGTCGAGACTTCGGCAAGCTCCTCATATGCTATCCCGCTCGTTTTAACGGTCACGACATTTCCCGCGATGCTCAATATCCTGGTACACACTTTCCTCATGCTATTTACCTTTCAATAAACTGTCTATCTCGTTTTCCTGGGTTTTGAACTCACTGGATTCCCATTCCTTATAGTTCCAGTCTATGAACCTGTGCCTCAAATTGTAAAAGAAATCCCGTCCCTCTTCCTTGTCTTTAAAAGAGAACTCCCCGCGTAATACTCCTATTACCTTCGCGAACACATACTTCTGCCGCGGGACCGTTGTCGCGGCATCCACCTCGTCAAAACCGTTCTGCTGCAGATACACGCTGTCGAGGAAATCGCTCTTGAGATAGACCACAAAATCTTCCAGGGACGTCCCTTCCTCTCCCACGACCTTCATCATCTGGCTTACTTCCTCGCCCTTGAACAGTATGTCCCTGGCTATCTTGATCTGTTCCGGCGCTATAACGCCTCCGTATTTACTCCAGCTTTCCAGCGGATCGATCGACGGGAACCTCCTTGCTTCCGCCCTGTCCCGGGACAGGCCGTGGAAAGCTCCTACGACCTTAAGCGTGCTCTGGGTCACGGGCTCCTCGAAATTGCCGCCGGCCGGGCTTATCGTGCCCCCTATTGTAAGGCTTCCTATCCTGCCGTCATGAAGCCGCACCAGACCGGATCTCTCATAAAAACTGGCGATGCGGGACTCAAGATAAGCCGGGTATGCCTCCTCTCCGGGTATTTCCTCAAGCCTCCCGGAGATCTCTCTCATTGCCTGCGCCCATCGCGAGGTTGAATCAGCCAGAAGAAGCACATCAAGCCCCATCTGCCTGTAATACTCCGCTAAAGTAGCCGCGGTATATACGGAAGATTCCCTCGCGGCAACGGGCATCGAGGAAGTATTACATATAATTATGGTCCTTTCCATCAATGCCCGCCCTGTCCGGGGATCTATGATCTCCGGGAATTTCTTCAGCGTTTCAACGACTTCCCCGGCCCTTTCCCCGCAGGCCGCTATTATAACGATATCCACTTCCACGTGGCGGCTGGTTATCTGCTGCAGCACGGTTTTCCCCGCGCCAAAGGGGCCGGGGATACAGTATGTTCCGCCTTTCGCAACCGGGAAAAGCGTGTCGATGATCCTGACCCTTGTCGGCAGCGGATCCCGGGGATGCAGCTTTTCCTTATACGCGTCTATAGGTATCTTTACCGGCCAGTCGAATGTCATGGTCGCGTCTATGACCTTCCCTGCCGGATCCTTCAGCCTGGCGATCTTCTTATCGACGCTGTAACTGCCCTCAGGCGCTACCTCTTCAACCACATACTCCGCGTAAAGATCAAAAGGCACCATTATTTTATGTTCGAAAACGCCTTCCGGCACAGTCCCCAGGACGCTTCCCCCTGTGACTTTATCGCCCTTTCTCGCCCGGGGGCTGAATTCCCATTGCCGGTCGAACGAAATAGCGCTCAGCTCCACTCCTATCGGAAGAAAGGACCCGAATTCTCTAGCCATCTCGGGAAGAGGATTCTGCAGCCCGTCATATATCTGCCCTAAGAGCCCCGGGCCCAGCTGGACCGACAGCATTTTCCCCGAAAACTCGACTTCATCGCCGATCTTTATTCCTTTGGTATATTCAAACACCTGCAGGAACGCGTTACTGCCGTCGATCTTTATAACTTCCGCCTTTAACCTTTTTCCCCCCGTTAATACGTACGCGACCTCATTCTGAATAATATCACCGCGGAACTCTACCGTTACCATGTTCCCGTTAACAGCCGTTATCCTGCCCGATAGCCTGCTCATAATTTACCTCGCATAACTTGTAAAAAATTCCCTCTCCTTTATCCTTGTCGAACACTCCCAGCCTCTCCAGTATCTGCAGTTTCAAAAAGTAAACTACCAGCCAGTTTACGTCAAAATGATACGACGCCCCCTTTTCTTCCAGAAAATCCCACCGAAACCTCTCCAGCTTCTCTTCCATAAGAAGAGGAGTCTCGAGTCCCATGATCTCTTTCAGCCGTTCCGGCACTTTATAGCCCCCGGCCCGTTTTCTGGAAGCCCTGACGCGCGCAAGTTCCTCCCTTAACCCCGAATCAAAGCTTTTCCACTCCCGTAAAAGGTCTATCTCCTCCTCGGCTATCTCAAAGCGCCACATCTCCGCCGCCAGTAGCGTCTCCATGTCTGCCGGTGAAAGCCATTTCTTACATTCCGAAATAAACATATCCCTGTCAACAGGAGGGCTGTCCCCGAAGCCGAGATACGGCAGTGACGCCACAAGGTAATAATATTTGTTCATCTACCCTTCCAGTATCTCTGTTATTTTAGGGCCAAGGAACGATTTAAACGCTTCCGCGATCGCTTCATCCGTAAAATCATAATAGGAGTGTTTCCCCTTTTCCCCTACCCGGAACCCTTTCTCCACGTTAGGGGACGCCTTTAAGGTCACACCCTTTGCCATTTTCGATTTAAGCCCGGCGAAAAGGATATGTTCCAGCGCTGTCCTGTCTTTTTTACTCAGCAGGACTTCCAGCTCAACATCCCCGTCCTTGTTGAAATTCTCCACAAGACGGGCGATCATATCCTTAAGAACCTTCGGTGAAAGCTGTTCAGTCACCTCTTTTTTGACGATCCTGTCAAAAAGCGCGATGATATCTCCCCGCAGACCGAGAATAACATCCCGCGCGGCCTGTTTTATGGCCTCTTCCCCGTTTTTTCTGAGCCTTTTATCCTCTTCCCCGGCTTTCCTTATAATCTCCTCTTTTTCTCTTTCAGCCATTTCTATAATGCTCTTCGCTCTTTCCTCTGCCTGGCTGATTATGTCAGCGGCTCGCTTTTCAGCCTCTCCAACGCCCTCTTCTTTTATCTTCTCGATTATATTTTTCAGATCCATTTCCATGGCCTTCTCCTTTTTCCGTCGCTCGTGACTCGTGGCTCGGTGTTATCCCAGCACTTTGACGCTAAGCCCGGGATCCCGGTTTTACAAGAGGAATGCCTTCCTGGCAGAATGGGCATTCCTTTTCTTTAAAAACAGGAATATCCAATTTTATCAGGCTTTCATGTTTTATTCCACCAAAATCGATTTTACCCGCGTTTCTGTCCGCCAGGCATGCCACTCCCACCGGCGTTACTCCGTCTTCCCGGAGAATGGATATTACTTCCTTTACCGATTTCCCTGTTGTGAGGACATCTTCAGCGATCAGTACTTTATTGACAGGAAAGACCCTGAACCCCCTGCGCAGCAACATCTTCCCTTCGCTATTTCTCTCCGTGAAGATCGCGCGGGCGTTCAACGCTCTCGCGAGTTCATATGCCAGAACAATACCCCCCATGGCCGGGCCGACAACAATATCAGGCTCATCCGGCCGGAACTTCTCCGCTAAAACGGCGCATAGCCTTGCGGCAACGATCGGATCCTGCAGGACCAGCGCGCACTGAAGATATATCCCCGAATGCATGCCGCTGGACAGTTTAAAATGCCCCTGTTTATACGCTCCGCTCCTGGAAAAAATATCCATTATCTCCATGTCTTTCATAAGCGCATCTCCTCGATGATTCTCTTTGCCGCCAAAACCGGATCATCCGCCTGGATTATCGGTCTGCCGACAACAATATAATCCGCCCCCTCGGACACCGCTTCCGCCGGAGTGAGTATTCTTTTTTGATCTCCTGCCTGTGCCCATGCCGGGCGGATACCCGGCGCCACGATCACAAAATCCTTCCCTATCTTCTTCTTGATCTCGCGCGCCTCCTTAGCCGAAGCCACCACACCGTCAAGCCCGGCATCTGCGGCAAGCCGGGCAAGCTTGATCACCCTTTTCTGCACCTCCCCGCCCAGGCCCGCATCCCGCATATCTTCCCTGCTCATGCTGGTAAGTATCGTGACCCCCAGCAGGATCGGACTCCCGCAGGCAGAGGCCCCCGGCTGCCTTTCCGCTCCTTCTGCGCGTATCTCTCCCGCGCCTTTTACCGCCGCTTCCAGCATGCGCAGCCCCCCGAGACAGTGGAAATTCATCATGAACACGCCCTTTGCCGCGGCAGCCCGCGCGGCATCCCTGACCGTATTGGGGATATCGTGGAATTTAAGGTCCAGGAATATCTTCTTCCCGGCGGACCGCAATTTTTCCAATATGGCGCCTCCAAAATTCGTAAACGGGGCTATACCTATCTTGAATATCTCGACTTCGGGAGAAAGGATATCTACGATCTCCACCGCCCGGTCGAAATTGTCGATATCCAGCGCTACGATCAATTTATTTTTTGCGTCCATATTTAGTCGTTAGTTATTTCACGCATTTACACCTTCACCCCCCGGGGTGTGAATGGATAGGGGGTGAACGGCTATGTTTTGAGTCTCCCGGTCAGTGCGCCTGCCTTATCTATTTTTTTCCGCTTTAAATACAGTTTGAACTCTGCGAGGATCCTGGTGTATGCGCCGGGATCCGCCAGGTTCGCCGTGCCTACCTGTACTGCACGCGCCCCGCACAGCATGAACTCCGCCACGTCAGTGCCTGTCATTATCCCGCCTATGCCTATCACCGGCACGTTCACACTATTATACACATCCCGGACAGCTTTCAAAGCCAGTGGTTTGATCGCCGGGCCGCTGAGCCCTCCGATAACGTTCCCCAGAACAGGCTTCATGTCTTCCGCGTCCACCGCCATACCTGGATACGTATTGACCAGGGAGACAGCGTCGGCGCCGCCGGCTTCCGCGGCCCGGGCTATGGCGGCGACATCCGTCACGTCCGGCGTAAGTTTCGCGATAAGAGCGCAGGTCGTCTCGCGCCGGAGAGATGAAACTATCCGTTCCGTCGCCCTGGGGTCCTGGGATATAAGACGATACCCTGTCGCTTTCTGCGTCACGTTGGGGCAGGAAAGGTTCACTTCGATGGCATCCGGGGGTTCTTCCTCTAAAAGCCTTCCCGCGCATTTGAGTATCTCCTTTTTATCCGCCCCTGCGATACTTATTATTATTTTCGTTTTTAATTCCCTCAAAACCGGATAGACTTCTTTTCTGAAATGATCGATGCCCTTGTTCTCAAGCCCTATGGAATTAAGCAGCCCCGACGGCGTCTCCACGATCCGCGGCGGAGGGTTGCCTTCCCGCGCTTTCAGCGTCACGGTCTTGGTTATGACCGCCCCTATTGTTCCCAGGTCAAGAAAATCCTGGAATTCCTCCCCGCTGCCGAAAGTCCCTGAAGCCACCCATACCGGGTTAGGAAATGTGACTTTTCCTATCTTTATCCGAAGACCCATCTTTCCTCAGTCCTCCCATCCTTCCACTCCCGGAGTGGAAGTTGCGAACTTTTATGCGCTCTCCCATACTATTTCCCGGGCGTCAAAGACCGGTCCGTCTTTACAGACACGCCTGTAGCCGTCCACCGTCCGGACAACGCAGCCAAGACACGCGCCGATGCCGCAGGCCATGTAAGCGTCAAGCGAGACCTGCGCCGGTACCCCGGATCTCTTCGCGTTCTTCGCAAGGGCGGCAAGCATGGGCCTGGGGCCGCAAGCGTAGATCGTGGCCCGGGACCTGTAGCCCTGGACTCGTGTCCCATATCTTTTGACCTGTTTAAGATGTTTTTTGAGCAGGTCCGTGACATACCCCTTGTGCCCCATGGAGCCGTCCTCTGTTGCCACATGAACCTTTGCCCCGAGTTTTCTCAGCTCTTTGGAACACACAACATGTTTTTTCGTCCCGGCGCCGATGAAAAAATCCACTTTCTTTTTCCCGCGTGTAACAACTCTGGCTAACTCATAAAGAGGCGCGATCCCGTGCCCGCCGGCGACAATAACAGCCCTGGAATCTTTTTCCCGGAACACCGGGGTAAGATCAAAACCGTTGCCGAGAGGCCCAAGTATATTGATCCTCTCCCCTTTCCGTTTTGACATTAAAAGTTTTGTCCCGGAGCCGACAACTTTATACAATAATCTGATCCCCTTTTTTCTGATCGCGTGCACGCCCAGAGGGATCCGAAGCAAAGGGTCTGTCGCGTTCTCCCGGGCCCTGACTGCCACAAACTGGCCCGGTGAAGAATTCCGGCTCAGCCATACCGACTTGACTTCCATCACAAAGTGATCCGGTGCGATCCTGCGGTTGGAAACTATCCTCGCGTTTACGCTCTTCTTCACCTTCTCCCTTTCCCGCGGACCTTATCCAGTGCTTTCTCCACCATATCCCAGTGCGTCCCTTTCCAGAAAATTTTTCCGCATTGCGGGCATCGTTTGAACACTTCCTGCGTCCGGAACACATACTCCGGCACCTTTGCCCCGGCCTCCTCTTTCGCGATATCTTCCAGCGGGGTATTGCATTCAACGCAACGCTGGAACAGATCCTCGTCCTTAAGCGGCAGGGGCATCTCCTTTGTGACCTGCTCTATCTGATCCTCTACATGATCATGCCTGACTATTATCACGCGGATGCCTGTGTATTTGGCCAACACGGGGCTTCGCGTAAGAAGGATGCGCTTCTCTCGAAGCGCCTGGATTATAAGACCGGAAATCTGTTTTTTTTCGTAATATATGCTGTCGTATCCCAGGATCCGCAGCCACTTCGCCAGTTTCCCCAGTTCCCTGGTTACTATAAACCTCTCGTTTCGCATGGAACCTTTACACTATTTTGCCTCCGCTGACAACGATCCTGCCGCCGGCAATGACGTCTGTTACCGCCGATCTCATTCTCCAGCCGATAAACGGAGAATTGCTTGAACGGGATCTGATCCCTTCTCTGGTATAACTCCATTCTTTGCCCGGATCTATTATCACGATATCCGCAGCAGCCCCCTGCTTCAGCGTCCCCCTGTCATAGCCCAATATCGAGGAAGGGTTCGTTGAGAGTTTTCGGATAAGCCCGGGCCAATCAAGATATCCTTCGTCAATGAGCCCCATAGCTGAAAGTGGCAACGCTGTTTCCAGCCCGATCATCCCAAAGGGGGCATAGTCAAACTCTTTTTCTTTTTCATTCTCCAGATGCGGCGCGTGATCCGTAGCTATAACGTCGATCGTTCCGTCTTTAAGGCCCTTTTTAAGGGCTTCCACGTCTTGCGCCGACCGCAGGGGAGGATTGACCTTTAAATTAGTGTCATACGTTTTCAGGGCTTCGTCAGTAAGCGTGAAATGGTGCGGCGTAACCTCAGCTGTCACGCGCACGCCTCTCGTCTTCGCGCCTCTTATGATCTCTACTCCCGCGGACGTGCTGACATGAGCGATATGGAGCCTGGTTCCTGTCAGTTCCGCGAGCTGAATATCGCGCTCAATTATCGTGTTTTCCGCTTCCGCCGGTATCGGGGCCAAGCCCAGGACCGTTGCCCGGTATCCTTCGTTCATGACACCACCGGCTGAAAGGGCTTTATCTTCGCAATGGGAAATTACAAGCAGCCCTACCATTGAAGCGTATTCCATGGCCCTGCGCAGAAGACCCGCATCGCCCACGGCATCGCCGTCATCCGAGACCGCGAGACACCCCGCGTCTTTCAATTCTCCCATCTCGGTTATCCGTTCACCCTCTCTTTTTTTGGTGATCGTACCAACCGGCAATATATTCGCCAATCCGGCCTCCATCGCCCTCTCAAGCAGGAACTTCACATGGGCCTGGCTGTCGCAGGGCGGCTCAGTATTGGGCATGGCACTGACTGTTGTGAACCCGCCGCTGACTGCCGCGCTTAATCCGGTCTCTATGGTTTCCTGGTCTTCCCGTCCCGGTTCTCGCAGATGGGTGTGCATATCCACGAATCCGGGAGCAACGATCTTTCCCTCAGCGTGGATTATCGTGACATGCTCCGCTTTTATTGCTCCGCCTATCCTGGCTATTTCCCCTTTTTCGATCAATATATCGCCCGGTGAATCTTTTTTCTGCATGGGATCTATAATTCTTCCGCCCTTTATCAAAATGCTCATATTGATTCCACCTTGCTATCGTTTTTTTCTCTTTTGTGGGCTACTTGCCCTGTTTCTCGCTATTTTTGGCTGTTCTTGCTCCACGATATCTGTTTTAACATGGCTCAATAAGAATAATACCGCCATTCTCACTGCCACTCCGTTCGTTACCTGGTCAAGTATAACCGAATATTCGCTGTCAGCAACATCCTGACTGAGTTCCACGCCTCTGTTTATCGGCCCCGGATGCATTACGACCACTTCTTTTTTCGCGTATCTCTCCAGCAGGGCCGCGTCTATCCCGAAACGCTTTATGTATTCCCGGATACTGGGGAAAAACATCTTCTGCTGCCTTTCAAGCTGTATCCTGAGAATGTTCAGCACATCCGCGCCTTCAACCGCCTCTCTGATATCATATGTCACGGAAATTCCCATTCTCTCTACCTCTGCGGGCATCAATGTCCTGGGTCCGCATACTGTAACCTTTGCTCCGAGTTTTGTCAATGCCCAGATATTGCTGCGGGCGACTCTCGAATGGGCAATATCGCCGATTATGCTCACATTAAGACCTTTGATCCCGCCCAGCTTTTCCCTGATCGTAAACACGTCAAGCAGCGCCTGTGTGGGGTGTTCATGCATACCGTCCCCGGCATTGATCACAGAGGCTTTAACGCATCGAGAAAGAAAATGGGGGGCGCCGGAACATGCGTGGCGCATAACTATCATATCTATCTTCATCGCCTCGATATTCCGGGCTGTATCCTTCAAGGTCTCCCCTTTTACAAAACTGGAAGAGGCTGCCGCGACGCTCAACATATCGGCGCTCAATCTCTTTGCCGCGAGTTCAAACGAAGAACGCGTCCTTGTAGATGGTTCACAGAACAGATTGACGATAGTCTTGCCTCTCAGGGTCGGGACTTTCGGGATCGGCCTTTCCAGCACCTCTTTAAATCCCACGGCCTGATCCAGTATGAGCAGGATCTCTTCCGCGGAAAGTTCCTCTATGCCCAGGAGGTGTTTCTTTGTCCATTTTACGGCACTTGTTTTCTTCATACCCCTGACCCCTGTTCTGCTCCCACAACAATAACCTCTTCCACCCCGTCAATCTCCCGCAGTCTTACCTCAATACTTTCCTTCGCGGATGTCGGGATGTTCTTGCCGATAAAATCCGGCCTTATGGGCAGTTCCCTGTGCCCGCGGTCTATAAGAACGGCCAGCTGTATATTGGCCGGCCTTCCGAAATCGATCAGCTCATCCAGCGCGCACCTGACCGTCCGGCCGGTAAAAAGCACGTCATCCACGAGTATTATCTTTTTCGCGGTTATATCAAACTCTATCTCCGACGAATGCACTACCGGTTGTTCCGCGATCTCCGTGAGATCATCCCTGTACAGGGTGATGTCCAAAGCTCCTACCGGGACTGCTTTCCCCTGGATCGCTTCCATGCCCTTTGCTATCCTCTCGGCCAGATACGCGCCCCTGTTCTTTATCCCGACCACTACAATATCTTCCGTCCCCTGGTTCTTCTCAACGATCTCGTGCGCGATCCTCTGCAAGATCCGCTTTATTCCTTCGGCGTCCAGCACTCTTGATTTAATTTTAGGATTCATGTCCTCGCCCTCTATCCCCCGCATAAAAAAAAAGCCTTCCTGTCACATGTCACATAACAAGCAGGCTTATAGACTTTGGTGCTCCCATAACTATCTTCTCCTTTTTCGGTCTCTCCGGGCCGAATTAAAAGGTTCAACTTTTGGGAAATGATACTACTTTAACTGTATAATGTCAAGCAGTTTCCACCGTCTTCCACCCCGGCAGTTCCTCCCCCGGAGCGACATCAACGGGATTGTTATGGCATTTATTTTCCCCCTATCATCATATTAACACTCCTGCTATATGCATCATCCTTCAGCCCGTAGTATCGCTGCTGTCCCTGAGTGACTATCTGTTCACGGACTTTCTGCATACTGTTGAATTCTTTAATGCCAATGTTTCCTTTAATCCCTCCGGAGCCGGTTCCAACGATTGGATCGGCAAGACCTGAATAACGTATCGCTCTGCCTCTGCCATCATGGTAGATCATCGTTGTTCCCACAAGATCTTCTTCCTCCCATAAAGCTCCGCCGGCAAACTCATATGTAAACGAACCCGTCATTTCCCCTTCTTCATCAACAATACGCCGGGCAAGGCTGTGCTCGTATTCGATCTTTTTGCCCTCAGGTGTCGTTATAGAAACAAGCTGACCGGTCATCTCGCCTTCCGTTCTTCCCGGATACTTTGTAACTGTAACATCCCAGACCATCTTGTACCCCGAATCCATTATAAGCTCTATCCTGTTCCCTTCTATTCTGCGGCCATAAAAAGAAGGACCCCTTCCACGACTCCTGCTGCCGCTATGCCTCCGGCCATAACCAATATGCTTTATCCCTGTTACATGTATTTCCTCCGTTTCAATACCGGGGTTTCTGCTTTTTCCTTCCTTTGCCTTTTCACTGGGACTACGGGCATTACGGTCCTGGGATACTTTCCGGTCCTGTCCTGTGGCATATGCAGATTCGTCATTTAAAATTTCAGGATCAAAAATTTTTGTCCTTAAAGATACCTCATTTTTTAAACCGCCCGGCTGTGCCATAAAATTCGTAACTGATGCATTAAGCCCCGCATTACAAAAGAAACTCTTTACTATCGCTATGTCCTGTATGCCGCAGTTTAAAAGTTTTGCCGGGACTTGTTCCGCTGTTTCTATCGCCTGCTCCTGCCGCTTTTCCTGCCGTCTTATTCCTACCCGCCTTATTATTTGCCTTGTTAGTTGTCCTATTTTCAGCTGTCTTATTAGTTGCCTTATCCCCGGCCGTCCTGTTAGTTGCCTTATCACTTGTTTTATTCTTGTTGTTTTTATCTGCCACGTAGTAAATTTTTTGTCTGAAGATTTTTCTTCACTAATAGCTGATGGAAGGTTTAAACTTGTCCTCTCCAAAGACAGATCCCGGTTCAGCTTTATATTTTTGATCTTTTCTTTGGCATTTTCAGAAATGTCCTTCCTGCCCGCGTCTCTGTTATTAAAACATACGGGAGGCTTAACCTTACCATTTTGGGCAAAAGAATCTTGTGGCAGAGATATCAGTCCTGTGATAATTATAACCAGGATAGAAAATTTTGCGCGTTTAACCATTATGCCTTTTTGTACTTTGTAACTTTTTAAACTTATTTAGAAAGTTTCCAAAAAAAACACTTCCTTTTTCCCTGTGTACTTCTTTCAAAGCCGCCCTCAATTAACTATTGCAATATTTAAGCTCTTTGTTCTCCCGCACAACGCTGTAAATAAAAGTATATCTGACAAAACACGAATAAGCAAATTAAAAAGATGTACCATCCCACGGATTTATGATGCGGTTATGAAAAGGGCGGCGGGGGTACTTACAGGCGTAAAATACCCTCTGTTTACGTTGAGCCGTAAGTGAAAACACAGCCTTTGAAAAACCACGAACTGAAACCTGCTGACGCAAGAACACATAACTATTACCACTAGCCGGAACGTTTATTTTACGCCGAAAAGCATACCCACCGCCCTTAACGTACTGATTATTTCTATGCTAAAAAGTGATCAGGAAGCTAATCTCGTCCCGTTAGTATAGCTACCGGAGGGCGTACTGGACAGCGTCGCGAAGATCTCCCAGCTTTTCAGACCGCCTGAAGGATAATTCGAAGAAGCCTCTGCAAATCTTCATTGGAAAAATACTGGATCTCTATCCTTCCTCTTTTCTTCCCCTGCTGGATATTGACCTTTGTCCCCAGCCTGTGCTGCAACTCTTCTTCGATCCGCATTATTTCAGAGTCTTTTGCTTTCTTCGCCTTTATTCTTGCGCCAGCGGCCCTGCGCACAAGCTGTTCTGTTTCCCGCACGGAAATCCCTTTCCGCACGATCATGCCTGCGAGCTTTTTTCGTCTGTGCCCGCTCGTAATGGATAAAAGGGCTTTGGCGTGCCCGGTGGAAATCCTGCCATCCTCGACATAAGACCGTATCTCTTCCGGAAGCGTTAATAAACGCAGGCTGTTAGAGATGGTCGTCTTGTCTTTTCCCATCATCTGGCCTACCTTATCCAGCGTATATTCGAACTGACTGATCAATTCCTGATACGCGCTTGCTTCCTCTATGGGGTTCAATTCTTCCCTCTGGATATTTTCGATAAGTGAGATCTCCAGACTGCCGGCGTCATCAATGTCGTTCCGAATGATCGCGGGCATTTCCTCGATCTGCAACTGCTGCGCAGCGCGCCACCGTCTTTCTCCGGCAATAAGCTCATACCCTGTTCCCCTGGGCCTGACAAGAACAGGCTGGATAACGCCTTTCTCACGAATGGAGCTGACCAGCTCTTCCATCTTTTCTGGACCGAATCGCTTCCTCGGCTGGAAAGAACTGGGAACAATATCTGTTAATTTGACTTTTTTAACCTTTTCCTTAACCTTACTGGTGTCCTCTGAAATTAAAGCCGCCAGCCCCTTACCCAATCGTTTTTCCATGGTTTTCCTCCAAATTTATTGTAACCTCTTTGTTTTCAGTATGTTCTGTCGTCAATGGCATTTTAAGAATTTCCAGGGTTACTGCCTCATATTTTTTCGCGCCTATTGAATCCTCCGCATAAAGAGCAATAGGTTTACCAAAACCAGGAGCTTCTGTAAGCTTCACCGCTCTTGGGATCACTGTCTGATATACTTTCTCTTCAAAATACCGCTTGACCTCAGATATAACTTCCTTAGTCAAATTCGTTCGATAATCCGCCAAAGTCATCAAAACGCCTTCAATCTCTAAGCCGGCATTAAGATTTTCCCGGACAAGATTCACTGTACTGATCAACTGGCTTAAGCCTTCTAGGGCATAGTATTCGCACTGGATCGGGATAAGGACAGAATCCGCCGCAGTAAGGCCATTTATAGTCAAAAGCCCTAAAGATGGGGGACAGTCAAAAATCATAAAATCAAAGTCTCCCTGCATCTCCTGCACAGCCTTCTTAAGCCGGTATTCTCTGCCCATGACATTTACCAACTCAACTTCTGCACCGGTCAGATTTATGTGGGAAGGAACTATAGACAAAAGTTTGATTTCTGTCGGCCTGACAGCCTGATCCAGGCCAATATGCTCGTGAAGCACATTATAGATGCTTTGATCCACTTCGCCCTTGTTTATGCCTAATCCGCTGGTCGCGTTGGACTGGGGGTCCAAATCAACCAGAAGAGTCTTTTTGTTGTGTAAAGCAAGGTAGGTTGAAATATTTAAGGCGGATGTTGTTTTGGCAACGCCGCCTTTTTGGTTACAAAAGGCTATCTTTTTCATTTGGGAAAACTATAGCATATGGAAACAAAAAAGTCAAGAGCACCCACAAAAGTTTCCACGTGGAAACGCATGCGAAAAGGGCGGCAGGTGTGCTTGCAACGGGAAAATTTGGCAAGGCATAACCGGGGAGTCTATGAACAGGCCTTATTTGCGGAGTTCTAGTGTTACCTTAATTTTAGCAAGTTCAGCACCTTCCATACCAAAAAGCCCTTTGTTCTCTTCCTTGAGGACTTCTATTGACACTTCCTGCTCCTTGGCATTCAGCATGTTAAGCGCTTTTCGGATCGCATCCTCTACTGAAATCGCTTCCACTTCTATTGTCTTTGCCGGGCTGCTTTTTCGATCACGACCCGTTTTTATCTTACTGTGCTTCCCCAGGCCCTGCCGGGCCGCAGTTCTTTTAACATTAAGCTGCGATTGTTCGCGGGCGTCTTTTTTTCTCTTCATAACAATCTTAATCCCTACTCATCCGCCTACTTATAAAACTCTGTTCCAGAGTCATTAGAACCGTATTTGTCAGCCAGTAAAGAACCAGGCCCGACGGCATCTTATAAAAAAGAAAACCAAAAAACAGTGGCATGATGATCATCATCAACCTTTGCTGGCTGGCCTGTTCGTCTGTAGCTGCCATAGACGCCATGCCTTGAGAAATCCTCTGTTGCAGAACCATACAACCGACCATAAGAAGCGGTAAAATATTCAGATGTGCGCCAACCAAAGGCAAAGAGAATGGAAGAGAAACAGCATCCGATTTTGCCAGGTCCTTAATCCACAGAAACTCTGCTCCTTTTAATTCAACAGAACGCATAAGCCCCTGGTAAAGAGCTATGAATATCGGCATTTGCAACAGCATAGGCAAACATCCCCCAAGAGGATTTATGTTGTACTTTTTATACAGCTCCATCGTTTCTTTATTCAGTTTCTGCGGATTGTCTTTGTGAAGCTCTTTAAGTTTTTGTATGTGCGGTTGGACCTTCTTCATTTGATGCATCGAGGAAAAACTTTTGAACGTAAGCGGGAACAGAATAACATTGATCAGGATAGTAAGGAGAATTATAGCAATTCCCCAATTTTTTGTTCCCTTATAGAAAACCCGTAAAACGGAAAGCAACATCTTACTGAGACCGCCAAAAAACCCGTAATCCACTATACTTTCCATATCCTGCCCGAGCGCTGCTATCCTTTTTTCCTCCAGAGGCCCTGCATATAACAAATATTTATTCTCCACTTTTTCTCCGGGCCTTAGTTCATAATCCCGGCTGTTCAGCGCAGTTAAGAGGTCTTTGCTTTCCGCCTGTTTAATTACCACGGATTTCAGGGCGTGGAAAGGCTTGAGTATCAAAGCAAAATGCCTGTTTTTTAACCCCAGCCAGGATATGTTCCCTGTCCTTTCCTGTGCTCCTTTTACGGACCGTATTTTCCAGAGTTTGCCATCAATCATTGTGTCCGCTTCTAAAAAACTCCGGCCAGCGATCTGGCTTGCTTTTTTAAACCGGGAGGGGCCTGTTATCTGATAAGAAAAAATGATTTTTCGGGGAGAGAGGTTCTCTACAGAAACTTCTAACTCTATATAATCCAAAGTGTTATGAAAAGTGTACCGTTTTGTGACCTCTACCCATCCAGGATCTGTCAACCGGTATTCCAAAAAACCCTCATGCTCTGTTTTTTGGAACCTTTTTTTCTCCAGTCCTGCCAGAATTCCGCTTTGTATGGCAAAAAGCCGCCCAGCCGGTCGTTCTTCATCAAAGAGAACTTCTTCCTTTTTTTTCTTATAATATTCATTAAAGGACAACTTTTTGAGACTCCCCCCGATATCAGAAAAAACAAGCGTGTATTTTTCCGTTTGTATTTCTGTCACTTTCTCCCGCAAGGGCATCTCGTTCCTTATCCGTCCTGCTCCGTAATCCACTTCAGGCCTCTGTTCTCTGTCTCCTGAGACAGGAGCCGATTCGACTGCTGAAGTACTGATCTCCCGGGGCGGTCTACTCGCCCTCCTTCTGGCCTCCAGGTTCTGGAATCCCAGTAAAACCAACAGTGATAACGCTATCGCAACGATCATTCTTTTTTCCATAATAAAAAGTTCCCTCTTTTTACTCCTTAATTACAGGGTCAAATCCTCCGCGGGAGAAGGGATTGCAGCGCAGGATTCTCCAAACCGACAGCGCGGTTCCCCGAAAGACCCCGAACTTCCCCAAGGCCTCTATCGCATATTCGGAACAGGTGGGCGCAAATCTGCAACTCTTTGCAAAGCAAGGACTTACAAATTTTTTATATCCTTTTATAAGCGCTATTAACGCCTTTTTCACTTCAAATCCCTGCTCTTTCTATAAGGATTCCCAATTCGCCTCTGATCAGTTTTGACAGGGGCTTCTTTTTCAGGCTCTGGACATCCCGGATCACTCTAGCGATTATTTCAACATCTTGTTCCCGGACATCGCTATAATCCCGGAAGTATGAGTAGATAAGCCGTCTGATATAATTCCTTCTTACGGCTTTAGGCGCGACTTTTTTGGAAATAATTATTCCGACTGATAAGCCTCTTTCCCCACTGCCCCGTTTAACGGACAAAAATACCGTCTTACTGCGCACTCGCCGGCCGCTCCTCAAAATATCAGAGAACTCCTTTGCCCTCAGAATATGCCTTATTTTCACGCAGACAGAACTTTCTTCCCTTTTTTCCGTTTCCGTTTTAATATCGCACGCCCTGTTTGAGATCCGCTCCGGTTCCGAAACCCGTGTTTTCTTTTGCGTTTCAGGTTAGATTTTGTCGTAAGATTCTTTTTCACTGAAAAGCTCCTTCATGCTTTACCACATATAAAAAATAAGATTTATGATTATAGCATATCATCTCTCCAAGTCAAGTGAAATGAACCTGCATGTATGGAGCGATAGCGCACCTTCGTCACCAAGAGAGACAGTAAAGCCCCTGCGGTTGTTTATAGATGGGGCTATAAGGCGCTATTTTTTCTTGATATCGCGACTGCTCTATGGTAAACTCCCCTTGTGCCATCGGACAGATGGTATCTTAAGGGGGAATCCCCGGGAAGAAAAAGGCCAAAAAAAAGTGCTTGCATTGACTCTTTCTAATGTTTATAATGAACCCCGTTATAATTTTGGTGTTTTTTTAAAAAAACCTTTAGTTCACAGCCTGTGGATAACTTGTTGATATCTCGTTTCTCCCATGTGGAAAAAGCCTGAACGCTGTTGACAACCTGTTACCATTTTCTGCCCCGATAATAATGGAAAATATCTGGAATAAGGCTTCCTCTCTTCTCCGCGCTGAGGTGAATAACCAAATTTTCACTGCCTGGTTCCGGCCCATATCCCAAGTCTCCGCGGATGATACGGCGATTACACTGGGCGTGCCCAATAAGTTTTTTGAAAACTGGATCCGTGGAAAATACATCAGCTTGATAAAAACGGCCATCCAGCAGACTTCGGGAAAGAGCCTTTCTATAAATTTCGAGATCTCCGAAAAGCCCCCCCTCGGCGCCGGGGAAGACGCTGCTGTAAAGGAAAACCGCGCGCAGGCGGGCCCTCCTAAGCCAGAACTAAACAGGAAAGCGGGCGACACCGTGCGTACTCAGGAGGCTATAAGAAGGAGCCGAGAGCCGAAGGCGAGCGACAAAGAACAACCGGTCGGGTGGCTAAAGTCCGTGTTTAGCGGCGCACGGCAGATGCCGGAAAGCCAGTACCAGACTCTGGGCTTTAACCCTACCTATACTTTCGATACTTTCGTAGTCGGCGGAAGCAACCGTTTTGCCCATGCAGCGGCCCTGGCTGTCTGCGAAAAGCTCTCAAAAGTCTATAATCCGCTGTTCCTGCACGGCGGGGTAGGCCTGGGCAAGACCCATCTAATGCAGGCCATGGGGCAAGCCCTTCTGGGGAAACACCCAAAAGCCAGGGTGCTGTATATCTCAAGCGAAGAATTTACCAATCAACTGATCCACGCGATACGAACAAAGGCTATGCCTAAATTCCGCGCCATGTACAGGAATGTTGACGTCCTTCTGATAGACGACATCCAGTTTATCGCCGGGAAAGAATCCACGCAGGAAGAATTTTTTCATACCTTCAACGCCCTGCACGATGCGCATAAGCAGATAGTTCTCTCCAGCGACCGGTCTCCCCGGGAGATAAAAGCTCTTGAGGAACGCCTGGTGTCCAGGTTCGCCTGGGGCTTGATCGCTGATATCCAACTGCCGGATTTTGAGACCCGAATGGCTATCATGCAAAAGAAGAGCGAAAACGTCTCTGTCAAAATCCCTAAAGAAGTCCTGTATTTTCTCGCGGAAAATATAAAAACGAATATCCGGGAAATGGAAGGAGCCCTCATACGCGTTGTCGCGTACGCAAAGCTTACAGGGAAAGAAACGACCGTCGATCTTGCGAGAGACGTCCTGAAAGGCATGATCTCGGCAGAAGAGAGAAAAATAACCATCTCTGTTATCCAAAAAGTGGTAGCAGATTTTTTCGATATCAAGGTAGCGGACATGAAAACAAAAAAAAGAACACGTTCAATAGTGTATCCCCGTCAGCTTGCGATGTATCTTGCAAGAAACCTGACAGAGCATTCTCTGCCTGATATCGGCGGCTTCTTCGGAGGAAAAGACCATACAACCGTGCTTCACGCTTGTGATAAAATAAGCAAAGAGCTTGTGAATAATGAAAAAACCCAGACGATCATGGAAAAACTTACAGCCTTAATAAAAAAATAGCTGTTAATAAGTTGTGGGTAACTTTTCAGCTCAGGTAAAATCTCATCCACATGTTCTTTGAAAGATATACACAGGTTACCAATATGTTAACCTTTTTATTTATACCAGGTTATACTGTTATCCACAAATTTACAGCCCCTTTTACTAATACGATGACTACTATCTTTTGTTATCTAATACAGCAGAACAATAACAGCACTATAGGAGGGAACCATGGAACTAAAAATCTCAAAAGACATGTTACTGGCAGGAATACAGACCGTTCAAAACGCGGTTTCCCAGAAAAGCAGCCTGCCTATTTTAAGTAATGTTTTACTTGAAGCGGAAAAGGATGAAATAAAACTTACAGCTACAGACCTTGATATAGGCATCTGCTCAACAATGAAAGCTTCGGTCGAACAGGGCGGCGCGATAATAATCCCCGCGAAAAAGTTCTTTGATATTATCAAGGCTCTTCCTGATGATAGTGGAATAATCCTGTCCATAAAGAAAAACAACTTTGTAACGATAAAAAGCGGGAAAGCACAGTTTAAGATAATCGGGCTGCCAAAAGAAGAGTTCCCCCAGCTTCCGCTTTTTAAAGATAAGGATTCCATTAGTATCGAACAGAATATACTTAAAGAGATGCTGAGCCTGACGGATTTCGCGATCAGCAGGGATGACACCAGATATGTGCTGAACGGGATCCTTATGGTCATCAAAGGGGACCAGATCAGCGCGGTAGCGACGGACGGAAGAAGACTGGCGGCCATAAATAAGAGACTTCCCAAAAAAACGCTGGTGGACAGAACGGTGATCATCCCGACAAAGACGGTTCAGGAAGTAAAAAGAATGCTGGGGGAGAAAGGGGAAATAAAGATCAATTTCGGTGATAACCAGGTTTTATTTTCTTTCTCGGATAGTTTTATTCTTTCCCGGCTGATCGAAGGGGAATACCCCAGCTATAAAAAAGTGATCCCTGAAAAATCACCGAAGGAAGTAAGGATTTCCAGGGAAGAGTTTTTGTCGGCTACACGGCGGGCCAGTATATTTACCGATCAGGATTCCATGGCGGTCAAGCTTAACATAAAAAGAAAAAAAATGATCATTTCAAAGAATACTCCTTTTCTTGGGGAAGCAAAAGAGGAGATAGATGTGGATTTCACGGGCGGCGGGGACCTGGAGATAGGGTTTAATCCAAGATATTTAATAGATGTCCTGAAGAGCCTGTCAGACGAAGATGTTGTTTTGGAAGTTAACGAGCATAATAAACCTGGAGTGATCCGGAGGGGCGAAGAATATACGTATGTGGTATTGCCGATGCAGCTTACCGCATAGCGGATAGTTCAGTGCTCCCCCCGAACGCCGGGAAGGCGCGCCGATAATGAGAGACAGAACCCGGCATATTAAAGGAATTCTGGACGGCCTGCTGGGGAAGTGGGAAAAAGGGACCGTAAAAAAGGGCGATGCCGTAAGGGCGGCGTGGGCAGCAACGGCGGAAGAAGAAGCGAGGAAACACGCGCGGCCGGTAAACATGAAAAACGGGATATTAATGGTAATAGTGGAAAGTTCCTCCTGGTTATATAAATTCACGCTTGAGAAAAAAGACATCCTTGAAAGATTTAATGAAAACTACAAAGGCCGGAAAAAGGCGACGGACATAAGATTCAGGATAGGGACTCTTGATACTTGACGGGGAAGCGCCCTTAAAGAAAGGAAGGCGATGGTTAAAGGGAAAGAGGTAAACAGAAAGAAGAAAGAGAAAGAAGATAACGCGGACAAAAAAAAATATGACGCGACAACCATACAGGTCCTGGAGGGATTGGAGGCTGTCAGGAAAAGGCCGGCCATGTATATCGGGGATACCAGCAAAGGGGGGCTGCATCACCTGGTTTATGAGGTTGTGGACAATTCAATAGATGAAGTCATGGGGGGGCATTGCGACAGGATCGATGTTGTGATCCACGCTGATGAGAGTATAACCATAAAGGATAACGGCCGGGGGATCCCCGTAGGTATACACGCTTTACAGAAAAAGCCGGCGGTAGAAGTTGTAATGACCACGCTCCATGCCGGCGGTAAATTCGATCACCGGGTCTATAAAGTATCGGGGGGTCTGCATGGTGTGGGCGTAAGCGTCGTAAACGCGCTGTCCGAATGGATGACAGTCGAGATAAAAAGAGAGGGAAAAATACACCACCAGCAGTATAAAAGAGGAAAGGTCGTGGCCAAACTGAAATACCTCGGAAAAACAAAGAGCACAGGGACCGGGGTTACTTTCAGACCGGACGAGGAGATATTCGAAGCGACAAATATTTTCAGCTATGATCTCCTGGCGACCCGTCTGAGGGAGCTGGCCTTTTTGAACAGGGGAGTGAAGATAACGCTTAAAGATGAGCGAATAGAGAAAGAAGCGGAATTTTTCTATAAAGGCGGGATCTCTTCCTTTGTGGAACATATGAGCAAAAACAAAAGGCCACTTCACAGAAAGATTATCTATCTCGAAAAAGAAAAAGATGACATGGTCCTGGAAGTGGCTATGCAGTACAACGAAGGGTATGCGGAGAATATCTATAGTTTTGTGAACAATATCAGCACCACAGAAGGAGGAACGCATCTCACGGGGTTCAAGTCTGCCTTGACGAGGACGATAAAGAATTACGGGAAGAACCGGAGGATATCAAAGGGGGAAAGTTTGTCGGGAGACGATACGAGAGAAGGACTTACCGCGGTCTTGAGCATAAAGATACCTAACCCTCAGTTCGAAGGGCAGACAAAAACAAAGCTGGGCAATTCCGAAGTGGAAGGTATGGTCGAAACAATGGTCAATGATATGCTGGGGGCGTATTTTGAAGAGAACCCCGCAGTCGCCGGCAAGATCGCAAAAAAGGCCATTACAGCGGCAAGGGCCCGTGAAGCCGCGAGAAAGGCCCGTGACTTGACGCGTCGAAAGAGTGCCCTGGAAAGCGGCGCGCTTCCCGGGAAACTGGCGGATTGTTCGGAAAGGGACTCTTCGCTCACGGAACTTTACGTGGTAGAGGGAGATTCGGCCGGCGGGTCCGCGAAACAGGGGAGGGATAGAAGGTATCAGGCCATATTGCCGCTGAAGGGAAAAATACTTAACGTGGAAAAGGCGCGGATCAATCAGGTTCTCAGCAATGAGGAAATAAAGACAATGATCACAGCTCTGGGCGCGGGCATAGGGGAAGAGTTTGATGTCGGGAAGATACGTTACGGGAAGGTCATTCTTATGTGCGACGCCGATGTCGACGGATCCCATATCCGCACGCTTATTTTGACATTTTTCTTCCGCCAGATGAAGGATCTTCTCGAAAAGGAGCATGTGTATATCGCGCAGCCGCCTCTGTACAGAGTTAAAAGAGGGAAAAAAGAGCAGTACCTGAATACCGAGGGAGCAATGAAGACCTTCCTTCTGGATCAGGGGATAGAAGGAATGGAAGTGAAGCATGTGAAAGAAAAAAGGATACTGTCCGCAAAGAAACTTAGAGAACTGCTGGACCTTTTAGTGAAGGTAGAGAAGCTGTCCAGGGCTATAGAGCGGCATGGAGTGAAATTAGGTAAGTACCTGGAACAACGGCAGAAAAAAACCCAGAAACTGCCGCTATATAGAGTAAAAGTGGAGGGCAAATACAGATATTTGTATAGTGATGATGAGCTGGCGGAAATGACACCCAAAAACAAACGCGGAGCAAAAGTCGAAAAGGGAGAAGGAAAAGAGATCAAGATGGAAAGCGAACGGGAAGGGGAAAAAGAAGAAGAGAACAAAGCCATTGCCGTCCAGGAATTCTATGAGGCCCGGGAACTGGAGAAGCTGTCCAGGGAAATAGCGAAACATGGCTTGGACATCGCGGATTATGAAAAAGAAGCCTCTGTGGGGAGCGTGGAGCATATAAACAAAAAGGGAAAAGAGAAAAAGAAAAAAGAAGCAACCCCGGTGTTTCTGGTGGGGGGTGTGAAAGAAATATTCTCCCTGCATGAGTTCTTGCGAGAGGTCTTGAAAGAGGGGGAAAAAGGGATGCTCATACAGCGGTATAAAGGCCTTGGGGAGATGAATCCGGAACAGCTGTGGACGACTACCATGGATCCGGAGAAAAGAACCCTGCTGAAAGTGACTATTGAGGATGCGGTTGAAGCTGACGAGATGTTTACCATTCTCATGGGGGATAATGTGGGGTTGCGAAGGAACTTTATTATGAAACATGCCAGAGAGGTAAAGAATCTTGATATTTAGATAATATTACGTTATTCCGATCCCGCATCGGAACTGGATTCCGATGCGGGATCGGAATAATACATTAAACAGGAGAGAAGATGTATACAAGGAACGAGAAGGTCATACCGGTTTATATCGAAGAGGAGATGAAGGACTCGTACATTAATTACGCCATGAGCGTAATTGTCGGACGCGCTTTGCCGGATGTGCGTGACGGGCTAAAACCCGTGCACCGGCGTATACTTTATGCCATGAAAGATATGGGGAACCTATATAACAAGCCATATAAGAAATGCGCGAGGATCGTAGGAGAAGTTCTCGGCAAATATCACCCGCACGGGGATATGGCGGTTTACGACGCCCTTGTGCGCATGGTGCAGGATTTTTCCCTCAGATATCCGCTTGTTGACGGCCAGGGCAATTTCGGGTCCATTGACGGCGATTCAGCCGCTGCGATGCGTTATACGGAAGCGCGGTTGCACCAGATCACCGAATGGATGCTTAAAGACATAGAAAAAGAAACCGTGAAGTTTATGCCTAATTTCGACGGCTCACTCAAAGAACCGGAACTGCTTCCCGCGGTCCTGCCCAATCTGCTGCTCAATGGGGCCAGCGGTATCGCTGTCGGGATGGCTACGAACATTCCCCCTCACAACCTTGGAGAGATAGTGGATGCCGTTTGTTATCTCATAGAGAACCCGGCTTGTAAGGTCGATGACCTGATAAAGATCGTCAAGGGCCCGGATTTCCCCACAGGGGCGCTTATCTGCGGGAAGGAAAAGATCCACGAAGCATACCGGACAGGACGGGGCGCTCTGGTCCTTCACTCGAAGGTTCATGTTGAACAGAAAAAACAGGGGAAAGAGAGCATCGTGATAAAGGAGCTCCCCTATCAGGTCAATAAAGCGAGGCTGATCGCCTCGATCGCCAACCTTGTCAAGAGCAAAAAGATCGAAGGGATCGCGGATCTCCGGGATGAATCCGACAGGGACGGGATGAGAGTGGTAATAGAAGTCCGCCGGGCTTACAATTCGGAGGTCATCACGAACCAGCTTTACAAACATACCCAGATGCGGGCTACCTTCGGGATCATAATGCTTGCGATCGTTGACAACCAGCCCAGGGTTCTTAACCTGAAAGAAATGCTGGAGCTGTTTATTGAACACCGTAAAGAGGTGATCATAAAGCGGACAAAATTCGATCTCACCCGGGCGGAGGAAAGAGCCCATATCCTTGAAGGGCTGAAGATCGCCATCAATAACCTGGACGAAGTTATAAAACTTATTAAGAGGTCAAAGGATCCGGAGGCGGCAAAACTCGGCCTTATGAAAAAGTTCGCTCTTTCCGAGAAGCAGGCACTGGCAATACTTGCGATGCGGCTGCAGCAGCTGACCAATCTTGAGACAACCAAGCTGGAAAAGGAATACCTGGAGCTGCTCAAGACCATTGAGAGGCTGAAAGGCATACTTGTGAGCGAGAGAAAAGTCCTGAATATTATTAAAGACGAATCCGTGGAGATAAAGGAAAAATTCGGGGACGAACGCAGGACTGAGATCACCGCGGCCGCGGCGGAGGAGCTAAACATAGAAGACCTCATTGCGGAGGAGGATATGGTAATAACCCTGAGCCATGCCGGCTATATCAAAAGGTATCCGGTAAGCGCTTACAGGAAGCAGAGACGCGGGGGCAAAGGAGTGACCGGTGCGGAGATCAGGGAAGAAGATTTTGTCGAGCATCTTTTCGTCGCCTCGACGCATGACTATATGCTGGTCTTCACCAGCGCCGGCAAACTTCACTGGCTCAAGGTGCATGAGATCCCGCAGGCCGGGCGCAGGACCAAAGGCCGCCCCATCGTCAATCTTCTGGGAGTTTCCAGCGAAGAGCAGATAACTTCCGTCGTTCCTGTCCGGGAATTTACGGAGGGCAGGTTTATCGTTATGGCGACAGAACAGGGTAAGATAAAAAAGACCCCGCTCAGCGCGTTCGGCAATCCCCGCAAAGGGGGGATCATCGCCGTTACGCTTGGAAAGGGCGACACGTTGATAGGGTCGGTCCTTTCCGGCGGAGACGACCAGATCTGCCTGGCGACAGCGGCCGGGAAGGCGATACGCTTTGAGGAGAAGGATATCCGTCCCATGGGGCGCGGGGCGCAGGGAGTCAAGGGCATAACGCTCGGGAAGAAGGACAAGGTCGTAGGAATGGTGAAAGCGGACCCCGCCGCGACGCTTCTGACCGTGACCGAAAAAGGGTACGGAAAACGGACGGAATTTGAAGCGTACCGCCTGCAATCCAGAGGCGGTAGCGGCATAATCAATCTGAAAGTAGTGAAAAAGAACGGGCTGGTGGTGGGAGTCAAGACCGTCCGCGAGGAGAATGAGATCATGCTGCTCTCAACACAGGGGATGGTTGTCAGGGTAGGAGTCAGAGGGATAAGCAAGGTCGGCAGAGCGACACAGGGGGTGAGAGTCATAGATCTGAACGCCTCGGACAAACTGACTTCTGTCGCGAATGTCGTGGCAAAAGAAGAAACGGAGGCGGAAATATAGGCAGGACCCGGGAGAAAAAGGTTGCAAACAAAAGAGGGATTTTGTAAAATAAACTCCGCTGTCAAGCCCTGATTTTAGAGATCGCGCGTCCCCATCGTCTAGCCCGGTCTAGGACACCAGATTTTCATTCTGGCGACAGGGGTTCGAATCCCCTTGGGGATGCCAGACTTTGCGCATCAGAAGGCTGTTTTTTCGGCGCATGGCGGGTAGCGTACGGCATTACAGGGAGAGAAGCTGTATTCTACCCGCTAAGTGCTATATGCCGGGAGGATAAGGCCGGCGGGAGAACAGGCAGAACAATGAAAGGAACCCATGGACATTGAACAGCTCTGGGAAAAGGCGCAGAGAAAAACCGAAGTGGTAAGAGGCCGCGTCAAGGCGCTTTCTACGTTTACAAGAACGGATGTGCCGTATGTTTTTCTGGCCGAGTCTGTTCTGAACGAAGGCCATATTGTGATAAGGAAAGGCAAGATACGCATCGCGAAGCCCTTGATACTCCTTCCTGAAGACCTGCCGCAGTTTGAGGGTTTCGATTTTGAGCAGGACCTCGAGATCGAACAGGGCGCCGTTCAGATGTTTTTTTTGATGCGGGGGATAAGATTCCCCTCGCTGAAATATAACAATACCGTGCAGACCCTTGACATCGAGGAAGCGTCCCTGGCGCAGAGCGTAGAGAAACATAAAAGACGGCTGGAACGCAAAGAGAACGTGAACACGGCACTTATCCTCGGTCCCGAGGATTGCTGGCAGTTTTCTATTCTCATCTATATGTCCTCCCTTGTGGGGCGATGCGCAAGGAACGACATCATCAACCTTATGGACAGATTCCAGGCAGGTAGAGACTAAAGAACATGTGCGGGATTATAGGATACACCGGGAAAAAGAACGCCGAGGAGGTCCTTCTCAAAGGATTGTCCCGGCTGGAATACCGCGGGTATGACTCGGCGGGAGTCGCTGTTTTAAAGGCCGGAGAGTTACACGTAAGAAAAAAACAGGGAAAGCTGTCCGTTCTGGCGGAGGACCTTAAACGCGCGCCACTGGCGGGGAATACGGGTATAGGCCACACGCGCTGGGCGACACACGGCGTTCCCAATGACATAAACGCCCATCCCCATGTCGATCACAAAAGGCACATCGCGGTTGTCCATAACGGCATTATCGAAAATTATCAGCAGTTGAAAGAGAAACTTCAGAAGGCCGGATACGCCTTTTCCTCGGATACTGACAGTGAAGTGATCGCGCATCTTATCTCGGAGCAGTATAAAGGCGATCTTCGTGCGGCTGTCCGGACGGCGTTAAAACAAGTGAAGGGGTCTTTCGCAATAGCGGTGGTGCACAGAGGAGAACCCGGAAGGGTCATCGGAGCAAGGAAAGACAGCCCTTTGATCGTCGGACTGGGGGAGGAAGAGAACTTCATCGCCAGCGATATCCCGGCCGTGCTTGAGTACACCAGAAAAGTGATTTATCTTGAGAACGGAGAGATAGTGGACCTTTCCGGAGATACCTGTGTTATCTGCGGCCCAAAAGGGAAAAAAATAAGAAAAAGGCCGGTAGAGATAAAATGGGATATCTCGCAGGCGGAGAAAAAGGGGTATAGACATTTCATGCTGAAGGAGATCTTTGAGCAGCCCGAGGTTCTGCGCAATATTTTCAAGGAAAGGATAAAAGGCGGCAGGGTGGAGTTCGAAGAGCTCGCGATCCGCGACACACAGATCAGGAAAATAAAGAGGATCGCGATCGTTGCCTGCGGCACGGCGTATCACGCGGGACTGACAGGGAAGTACATGATCGAGAAATACGCGAAGGTCCCCGTATGGGTGGACAACTCAAGTGAATTCCGCTACCGTGAGCCGCTGGTGGGCAGGGATACACTGGTAATCGTGATATCACAGTCCGGGGAGACGGCTGATACACTGGCGGCGCTCCGGGAAGCGAAGGACAGAGGGGCCCGGGTCCTGGCCATATGTAATGTCCTGGGATCCTCGATCGCCAGGGAATCGGACGGCGTGATTTATACCCATGCGGGTCCGGAGATAGCCGTGGCATCCACCAAGGCCTATACCGCGCAGCTCGCTATACTCTACCTTTTTACTTACTATCTCGCTTCCGTGAGGAAAGTGGCCATGACGGACGGCAGGAGTTTTCTCCGGCGCCTCAAAAGGCTCCCTTCCTTGGCTGAAAGAATGCTTGCGCAGTATCATTCGCGTAAGAACATCCTCGCCAGATACGCGGCGGAATTCCATGAATATTACCTTGCCCGTAACAACAAGAGCTGCTTTCTTTATCTTGGGAGGAACATAAATTATCCCAACGCACTGGAAGGAGCGCTGAAACTAAAGGAGATCTCTTATATCAGCGCGGAGGGGTATCCCGCGGGGGAGATGAAACACGGGCCGATCGCTTTGATAGACGAAAACCCGTGGGTGGTCTGTATCGCGGTCCAGGCTGATACATATGAGAAGATGCTGTCCAATATCCAGGAGATCAAGGCCAGGGGAGGCATTGTTATAGCTGTTGTTTCAGCGGGTGACAAAACACTGAGGGACAGCAAAATGAACTATCTTATAGAGGTTCCGCGGGCGCCGGAGGCATTTTCCCCGGTTCTTGTCGCTATCCCCCTGCAATTGCTGGCGTATCATGTGGCAGCGGAATTCGGATATGATATAGATCAGCCGCGCAATCTCGCGAAATCGGTTACAGTCGAGTAGGATCGCGAGGAAGAAAGAAGGAAAGGGGCGAGTAACTCAGCTGGTTTAGAGTGCTACCTTTACAAGGTAGAAGTCACAGGTTCGAATCCTGTCTCGCCCACCACTTAGAAAATTTGGGGCTTCAGCCGGCGAAGTAAGGAATCTTTGCCGCTTTCGCCCCCTCCGAGCTGTTGGGGGGCACAGCCAAATTTCTTTAGGGGGAAACCATTGGTTTCCCCCTAACGGGAACCTTTGGTTCCCTGTTCCCCTTCCTTTTATAGGAAAGGGCTCTATAGAAAATTTGGGGCTTCAGCCGGCGAAGTAAGGAATCTTTGCCGCTTTCGCCCCCTTCGGGCTGTTGGGGGGCACAGCCAAATTTTTTTAGGGGGAAACCATTGGTTCCCCCCTAACGCCTGCCTTTGGCAGGCTGTTCCCCTTCCTTTTATAGGAAGAAAGTGTATTGGAAATTCGGGCCTTTGGCCCTGTTTCCCTTCTTTACTTGAGGGGAATTGATTTTTGTTGTCAGGGGTCGTAAACTGTGTTATATAAA